>OJNU01000407.1_pt1 | contig 34977 bp, 57 predicted proteins | sample 1597941 | NCBI WGS metagenome assembly OJNU01 (sample SAMN01915228, study PRJEB22387) | human gut metagenome | isolation source: stool | host: Homo sapiens | place: USA | reverse complement strand
TTGGATATTGATATGAATGCTGGCCACATTACTCCTAAGCCAGTAGAGAACATCATATGGGCTCACGACAGAGGAATGACAGAAGGAGTCTATACTTTGACTGTTAATAACTTCAATCGTAGAGGTAATGGTGATGAAGGCTTTGATGTGGAAATTGAATGTAACGGTGTTGTACATCAATTCCATTATGATAAGACCGTAGTTCATAAGCAGACTGTACAAGTAGCTAGGTTCAAATGGACTAGAGCTGGCGGTGTAGAATTGCTAACATCCTTACCAACTACTACATCTACACAAGACTTGTGGGGAATTGCTACTAACAGATTCCACAAAGTTAATGTGATGATGTTATCTCCTAATTACTGGGATGAACAAGGAGTTGGTAATAAGCATTACTTCTTCATGCTTGATGAATGTAAGAATCCAGAACCTGTTCGTGGCTTCTTTAATGAGTATTTGAAGAATGAGCTTAATCCTCACCGTAGAGTCTTGAAGCTCTTGCCGATAAGATGAAGGTGCCTTATCAAGACCACCAGCTTAGTGGTGTGGGATTCTCGTCTACTGTACGCAATTCAGTAATTGTTAAGGTAGATAGTACATTCAGTAGAACTTTAAAGGTTAACTTCTAATGTTTGGTTTGTTTAAACGCAATAATAAGGCAGTAGCTGCACATACAGTGCATGAAGTACAGCCTATTGAGGTAGTACAATCTGACATTGCTACTGCACTTGTACTATGTATGGAGCAGTACTTACAAGAAGCTTCCAATGTTCCAACTAATATTCCTAGTAGGGATGCATTGGACGAACAGCTTCAAACCCTAGTAAGTGCTGGTTTAGGTCAGACTGTTAACGCTAGGGCAATACAAGCAAAGTTGAATGAGTACAACACCCTAGCTTTAAATGCAGCTAAAGCACGTAATCTGTTTTACTTTGTGAAGTATCTGCGCAGAGAGTTCGGAGAGAAGACTTTACTGGTAGGTTCTGAACAGTTCTATGATGTCTGTAAGAAGTACAACAGGTTTACTTAGCGAATATACAGGTGTCATTCCTGATAGTAATATTAGGGAAATTATGAAGGTTAAAAGCATACTTAGACAACTTGGTATGTCATGTGATTTAGGACTGTCTGAAGCTAACGGTGTGTATTATAAGATTCATGGTATTGAGTATGGTTATAATGATAGTCATGACGTACTGTTGATAGGAGAAGATACTAGAACCCACCTTCTACTTAGTAAGGTTATAGGCAGGAATGCCAGACGTGACTTGTTTATAGCGTGTCCTCCTAGCCAGCTTAATAATCCTGAAATTACCATTACTAAGAAGGCAGTAGACCCTATAGTGTTCCAGCCTTGCACTTATGGCATAGTCATTCACAGCATGTGGGGAGAGGAAGCTGAAGACAAGGTATTTGAAGAATATAAACGAATTAACAATTTAATGCTATAACTATGTTTGAGAAAGCATCTAGAATGAAACTCCGCTATCAAACCAATCGTGGAGTCATCTCTGTTGAGGACTTATGGGATTTAAGCCTTGAGTCGCTTAACGCTATTGCCATTAGTCTTAATAAGAAGTTGAAGGAATCACAAACTGAAAGCTTCATTAAGACTAAGACAAAGGACACTACCGAATTGGAACTGAAGTTCAACATTGTAAAACACATCATTGATGTGGAACTGTCTGAAGCAGAAGCTCGTAAGAATGCCGCCGAGAAGCGAGCTAAGAAGCAGAAACTTATGGGCCTTATCGCTAAGAAGCAAGATGCTGAACTTGAAGGTAAGTCTGTAGATGAGCTGATGAAAGAACTCGCTGCCTTGGAGGACTAACAATGGAAGAACTCGATAAGTGGAAACTAGTGAATGGTTGCCAGACCAAAGAAGAACTGTGTAATGCAGTTGATGCTATCGCAGGAGATGGCATTATAGTTGGTAATACTGGCATTCAATTCAACGCTGCTAAAATTAAGAAGGGCATAGACTTCGCAATACGAGGTGTGTATGGTGCCGAAGTTGTAACTCGCGCGTATGGCATCAGACAACAAATGCTCTACTTAATGTACTATGGCGAAGAGTGACTTAATGTGCTCTTGTGCTGAAAGAGGCTAATTAAAAGGAAGTGTGTCTTAGGATACACTTCCGTTCCGGTCCTATAGCTCAATTGGATAGAGCATTGGTCTACGGAACCAAGGGTTGGCAGTTCGAATCTGCCTGGGACTACTAATTATTAATAAAATGGACGATGATTAATACAGAGATTATTAAAAGATTAAAGACCGCCAAAGAATTGTATGATAAAGATACTAAACCTGGCAGTGATAAGAATGGTGGAATGTGTCATTACATGAAGCAGGCATTTAATGGGCTGGTCAAGGAAGGAATGCCTCCTACTTATAACGAGTTAGTCCAATTAATCCCGGAGTTCAATCCAGAGTTCTTAGGTGGTAATGTTAAACAGGAAGAAGTAGCAAGACTTGTATTCTGGTGGCCTGTTGATGAGAAGAGACATAGACTAGCAGCATTTGACAAACTTATTAATGAGTATGTTGAAAGAGTTAAGAAGTATGCAATCTTAATAAGAGCCAGAGAACTATTCATTGACCATTCAGAGTATTGGGGAATGTGTTTCTGTATTGAACATGCTATGGCTGGTACTGAACGTGGTATTAATAAGTATGATGAACGTGATGTAGTTGCTATGTTCCCTGAATTTAATAGGAAGTTCTTAGGAGCACCTAAGGACAGGTATGGTAAGGCATTCTGGTGGGAACCCGACAGTCAAGCTGGTCATGATGCGAGAGTCAAGGCATTTGATAAACTAATTACACATTATGAAGGAAGATGAAATGAAAGAAGTCATGGACTTCTTAATTAGTAAGGGAGTCCAACCTGTAATCCCAGGAAGTGCCCATTACACTTACAGACTAGCTAAGTTACAACATTTAATGTTTGGCATTAATGTTAGACCCTTAGTAGGAGTAAGGAAAGCTACTGGTTACTTCACTGCTGATACTTATGTTCTAATTCCAGAGAAGTCTACTGCCGGAGTTCCTTATTGGGAACATTTATCCTCTCCGTTTGGATTTAGTGATTATAACGAGGCATTAGTAATGTCTATAAGACAAGGAATTGAGTATGTTAAAGAAATGGATAGACGCAATAATGAACAAGCTGTTTATTAATAACGAAAGCTTTGATATAGAAGATGATAACATCACTATATCGCAAATTCAAAACCGTATTTACGTTAATGGTAAGTTAATATCGTCTACAAAGGATGATAGTGTGCATATCAGGTTTACTGGGAATGTTGCTAACCTTAACTGTAATACATGTGAAGTATCTGGTAATGTAATTAGTTTACATGGTAATTCTGTCAAAGTAGGAGGTGATGTAGGAGGAAGTATTGAGTCTAACAGTATAGAAGTCAAAGGTAATGTTAATGGTGATATTACTGCTAACTCCGTTAAAGTACATGGCAAGCATACTGGAGGTATCAATGTATAACCTATAAAGGTCCTGTAGTTCAATGGATAGAATAGCTCTCTCCTAAAGAGTAGATACGAGTTCGATTCTCGTCGGGACTACTTATGTTTGGACGAACATATACTAAGATGAAGAATCTTTATTCTAACATAACAGTAAGCGACAATTGAGAGTCTCGCTTATATAAGCAACATAGTTGCTGTGAGTGGTGATGCATATCATCATATTTGTGTTCTTGATAGCCTATTGGCGGACTGGATACTATTAATACCAGTTGCATTTTATAACGTTAATGCTAGTGTAATATGGACATAGAACAGCAAGACGCTCTTATTGAGGAATTAGGAGAGTCTATGAAAACGGACGGAGTCATTACAATGGAAGGTCTCAAGGTATTGTTTGACAATAAGAATAAAATCATGGAAGAAGGTACAACAACTATCGAATTCGATGACTTCTTTGCAGACACTATTCTTGAGTGGGTAGGTGATGAATTGGATGAAGCTAAAGCTGACATTCTGATTCAACTTATGTCAGACGACATTGATGATTCCGAAGATGCATTGTTGGAGTATTTGGCTGATGCCGAGCTTTCAGAGGAGATTACAATCTGCGACAAGTTCAAAGACCACTTCTCTGACAAAGGATACTTCTAACGGTCAAGAATTTATGGTGATAGGTTATGGGTGAAATCCCAGCCATGTATCGCTAGGGGGGCTCCTCGCTATCTAATTGATAGCACACCTAATGTCACATGGCATTATTAGTTGCACGTAGTGTAACGGACTTAGGCTGGAATCTATTGATTACAGTGCTAATCAGCAGTACTTATTAGTACTGCCTGTTTAGGGTCAGATTTAGATTATTACAGATGATTAAACTTCAGTTAATGAGGTAGGGTCTTCTGTGATGTCTGGGTCTGGCCCTTCTTTTTTGCTTGAGTGTATGATTGAACTTACGTTTTACAAAGGAGACCTCTGTTTAAAGAGGGCGACAAGTTTAAATACAAGGGTATTACATATGAAGTAAGGGAGGGAAGCTGTGAGGATTGTGCTGTAGAGAAGGAGTGCAATAGCTTTAGAACTTGCCCATTCATAAATGGTCTTACATACCCAAGATATGCGAAGATGAAGAGAGTAAGCAAATTGAAAGCGTGGCTGAAGAGGAAGGGGTTCGTTTCTACTGATTATGAAGGAGAATCGGAATACTTTACCCTAGAAGGATTCCCTGTAATAGTTAGACTTGCTGACCATGTTGGTAGGAAAGGAACTGAAACTGATAAGTACATTAATATCATTCCGGATGGAGTAGATACCTATGTATTCATATATGATAGAATCACTAAGACTATGTCTCATAAAGAGCTTATTAAAGCTATTGAGTCTTTAGTGTATCTACATAAATGTATTCCTATGTACTTTGATAATCGTGCTAGGATTAAGAAGCAGTATGAGGACACTATTAGAGAAGTGAAATCCAAATCAGTCGAGAAGACCGTAAATCACCGTGCTTCCCTTGTTAAAGGGTTGGGCATGTTAGGTCCTATTATAAACGATTTACAGAAGCTATACAATTCGTTTAACCACGAGAAGGATAAATTGAAATGATAATTCTAATAGCTTTAGCTTGCTACGGAGTCTCATTCTTATTAATAGCCCTGCTTAATTACTTATTAATGTCTTATGACATTGATGAAGATATGTTTTGGGATGGTATTGATGAGAGCTTAGACAAGTGGCTACTGTGTCCATTTGTATCACCGTTAATCTATATGTGGATTATATGGAGACTTATTAATGGACAGGAGTCCTAAGATTGATAGTTATAAACCAAAGACATTTGTACTATGGTAATTGAAGAAGCTGATTTTAAAATGGAATCTGTGGGGGACAATACTCACTTCTGGGACTTGTCCTTATTAAGGACTGTGAAGTCTAAGGATGGAGAACGACAAGAGTTTAAGAATGCTGGCTATGGATTAACCATGCTATCATGTTTGAAACGTATTGCAGATTTCAGAGTGGAATGTAAGCATCCTGACGCTATGTCTCTTAAGGACTATATTAAAGATTACAAGCAAGAAGTATCGAGATTAGAAGAGTTAACTAAAGACATCTAATGATTATGGCTTCAACCAAAAAGGCCCCGACACCTAAAAGTCGGAAGAAGGTGTATGAATCTGTCAAAGTAATGAATTGTACTAGGTGTGGTAGAGATACTAACCACACGCTGTTCGATTATGATAACAGACTTTACAAATGTAATGTCTGTGGAACAGTTCATGCTAAGAAGTAAACAAGTTAATTAACCTCATTAAACTTATCAGTGATGAAGAAAGAGAACATTAAGGAGAGTCCGGAGGACAGATTCAAGAGACTTAGAATTAAGAATTGGACCGATGATGCGTTCCTGGTAGCTGAACATCTAAGACAACCGAGTGTACAACCTCGGGATGAAAGAGTTTGGGTGAAGACAGACAAGGAACGCAGATTGTGGAGGAAACACAGACGATTCCCAGCCCCAGCTTATAACTGGCCAGCTCCTACTAAATCTATTCCAATTCCAGGAACTCTCATAGTGTATGTAAGAGGTGGTAACTTTACGACAGGTAAATTAAACCCCAAAACCAAGAAACCCATACCTAAGACTACTTTCAGTCATAAGTGTATGCAGTCTGACATTGCCTTCATTTTAGGCAAGTACAAGACGGACAAGTCCCAAGTAATTAAGTATTCTTGGAATGGTAAAACCTACGACCCCGACAATCTACCATTCTGGGGACGTTAAATTAACAGTTAGTTCTACCTTTATATATGAAGTACAACTGTATTTAATTTATAAAGACAGAGCTGAATGTGTGGGTTCTAAGTTCTACTCATCTGATAAGCCATTAGCAGTTAAAGAGTCACAATTCGTTAGAATGAGCGATGAGATTACATGTGCCAAGTATATCACTTGGCTGTCAGCTCCACTAGATTACTTGACTAATAATAACTTTAAGGTGTTAGAACGTGAGAATGTTAGACAAAGACGGAAACCCAATACAGGAGCCGACAAGCGACGGAGTACAAACAGTAGGGGCTGAACCTACTATGAAGTATACAGAGAAGGTTATTGATACCAGCAGACGTAAATGCCCACTTTCAACAGTAATGATTGAAATGTTGGTTAAGCAAATGTCAGCAGAGTTAGCTAATCATTCCCTGTATATGACCTTCGCTAACTATTTCGAAGTAGAGGGATTACCGAGACTAGGAATCTACTGGCGAGGTAGAGCTAGAGAGGAGTATTTGCATCATGAGTGGATATTTGAGTATCTTACTGATAATGATGCACTATTCCAGTATCCTCCAGTTCCTCCAATTAAGATTGATATTACTGATAGAATCATGCCATTCGCTGCTACAGTGGACAGGGAAATTGAAACTACCATGAGTATTAATAAGATTGTAGACCAAGCCATGAAAGAAGGCGATTGGGCTACGGAAGCTTGGTTGAAGGGAGATGACGAAGAGAAAGGTAAACTTGTACTTGAGCAGATTGAGGAAGAATCTATTAGTAGAACTATCCTCGATATGGCTAAAGAACAGGCTACTTGGCTTCGTAAGGAGAATGCAATCTTAGAGTTCTATAACGGACTCGGCAGGAAGTAATTCCAAAGTATTAGATTAGACTATCTATAGAGATTACGCTAGAATCATTTAATCTAAGACAAGTTTATGAAAGAGAGAGTAGTATATAGAGTAGATTCATTCGTGGATTTTACAGGTATCGAACGTCAGTTTGTAATGGCAGCATTGTCTCAAGAGGTAGACGCAGCTCTGGAAGACTGGACAGAGGGAATTAGAGACTGGGACATTTATTGCCCTAAGAGACTGTCTCTAGGCATATCAGTATGCAGACCTGAAGATACATTCAACGAAGAAACTGGTAAGGCTATCGCCTTAGGTAAAGCTCGTAGGAATGTAAACCACGCATTCTATAGTACTGACCCTGGTCTGATTAATCGCGGTGTGGTAGAAGCTCTGCTTGACCAAGAAGCAGCCTTCTTCAAACAATGTCCTGGCAAGTATATCACTGGATATGACGAAGCCAAAGAGAAGTATGAAGAAGAGCACAAGATGGTAGAAGCAGAGCTGTCTCTTAGCGATGAGGAACATGCTGCTCTTGAAACTCTATTGACAATCCCGAATGAAAGGGTTGACTTAGTGTTTGACTTGTACAATTACAAGCATTAATGGAGTGGAAGGAAGCATTTCTAGTTGGGGCGACTATTGGAGCTGTAGTAATTGGTGTAGCATGGTTCACCAAAGAACCAGCTTCAGTAGTCCCTGACAATACTCAATATGAGCAAGTCATTGACTCGCTTAATAAGGAAGTAAATAAGTTAGTAGTTACTAACGATAGCTTACAATTGGTAGTTGATACTGCTAAAGCTAAAGTAGAAGTAATTAATCATTGGTATGAGAAGACTCTTATTGATGTTACTAATCAGTCTATTGCCGACGATGTACGTTTCTTCGCAGACTACGTATCCAAAGTTGACAAGTGATTCATTAGTTGTAATTACTCCACAGCAGTTAAAAGCTGCTAATCTTATATTCCTGGAGCATAAGAAGCTTAAACTTGAGAAGGGGGAGCTTCTCAAGCAAGTTAACTCTTATGAATTAATAACTGCCAATCTTATTAAGTCTGACAGCATCAGAGTAGAGCAATTGCAGCGTTCTAAAATGCAGCTACAAATCTATGATGAAGCATTACAGACTGAACAGAAGAAGTTAAAGAAGATGAATCGTAAGATTAAAAGATTAACCACAATATCAATAGGCGGCTGTGCTATAAGTGTAGGGTTGTTAGCAGTCCTACTTTTAAAGTAACAGTTTGTGGCAAGACGACTATTATAACATATGGCGAAGAAGGAATCTGACAGTTTCGATAAAGACAAAGATGGTGTAAAGTATAAATACCCAGAACGGACTTGTAAGGACTGTTTAAAGTATCCCTGCTTCAGAGGTATAGAGAACAGTGTGTGCGACTTTGCCAAGTACGGTTGCGTGCATTACAAAGATAGAGAGGTTAAGAAGTAGCTAAGACTACAATTCTGTGATTCAGTACACTTTACGAGTAGAGTTGCTTGCAACTAAAGAAGACGTAGGTGGTTACATAATCTATGCATTCAAAGATTTGACTACTGGTTTGTATAAGATGTGTACGCGATATCCCAACTGGAATGGTCCATTTATAAAGGTTGGGGATATCGGTTACCTAAAGTGCAAAGAAGTATATGCAGGGCAGGATAGTTGGTATAATCCAGATACCGACTCATTCGAGAAGTATAAGTATACTGACATTTACTTCGAAGACTTTGTTTATGAGAAACCACCGGAAGGTGAGATTATACTGTAGAAGATTATTCAATTAAAGAGATTACACTATACATCAAATTAATATGATATATCTATATGTTCAGAGAGAAATTGGCATCAGCTATCGATAGAAAGAACAATGACATCAATTCCTTCGTTTGGAAGGGTCGTAAACAGGAAGTAAACGGACAATTAGTACAAGAGGAGAAACGCTTGGTTGATTGTACTGAAGAGGAGCTCCGTGGCTTCTATGGACATTGTCAATCTATGCTCTATAATACTAACAAGGACTATCCTGGTCGTTATGTTGTACTCGACATTATTAAAGACCAGAGACAACGCTGTAATGCAGAGTTGCTGTTACGTTGGTTGGAGCAAGAGAAGAACATGCCAAGGTTCAAATTCCTTGAAGCTCTGGTTTCATTCCTTGAACTTAATAAGGAATGTGTAGACCCGAAGACTTATCCTATTGGAGGAGCTATCGGTAAGTGCCCATCAGAGTTTGAAGGTATTCCATGTGAGGTGGTAAGAGAAGGTTGTTTGGACAGACTGGGAAAGTTCAACAAGCAACACATCACCTTAACATTCATTCTCAAACAAGGTCTCTGGTTCACTGCTCAAGAGAGCAAGGACTTAGTAGAGAAAGACCCTAAGACGGGTCAAATTAGAGACAAGATTGAAGTGGCGAAGGAAAGACTAGGTCTTAAGCCCACTAGTACTCTTTATGTTACTCCTAAAGGATTGAGCTATGCACAGCTTCGTTCTATGGTGAATTTGAAGAGTAAGAAGTACACGGAGCTTACAACTGACCAATTGAGACTTCTTAGGAATAAGATTCTCTATGCATTGGAAGACGATGTAAGATTCCATATTTCACAGTGGGAGACTCGCATGAACCAAATTAAATTAGTGTGTGATGCTAAAGGCTATACTCTCTAATTTGTATCTGGGAGCTGGTTATATTACCAGCATCAATCCAGATTACTATGTAGTTGCATTAAGCTACTTAGGCTAACTCTCTACTAATTAATAATAACAAGGTTCAAGGTATAAGTAGATGATTTAGTTATTAACTAAGGGTTAATGCCTATATAACAAGTGGCTGACTTATTTGGAAACATTGACAGAACTGAACGGCAGAAGATTGGCGTGCAGAGATGGGTAGATAGTAAGTTACATGGTTCTTTAGTCTATTGTACCGGTTTCGGTAAGACTAGAACTGCCATTATGTGTATGAAGAGATTCTTGGCTAAGAATCCTAATAGGAAGATTATTATAGTCGTTCCAACCGATGCCTTACAAAGGCAATGGTTAGCGGATTTAGCCGAACAGCAAGTACCTAAGGTATATGAGGTACTAATTATTAATACTGTTGTAAAGCATGAGTGGGATTGTGACCTGTTGGTACTGGATGAATGCCACAAGTACGCTTCTGATTTGTTTGGGAAGGTATTTGAGGTGGTTAGGTACAAAATTATCCTTGGTTTAACTGCAACTATGGAACGTCTTGATGGTAAGGATTCTTACATTAAGAAGTATTGTCCTGTAGTTGATAGGATTGATGTTAGTGAAGCAACTGCCAGAGGTTGGCTGTCTCCTTATAGGGAGTATAAAGTCATGGTGGAAGTTGATAATCTAGACGAGTATCTGCAATTAAACAGGGAGTTCTATGAACATTTTGCGTTCTTTGGTCATGACTTTACATTAGCAATGGCGTGTGCAACTAAATGGCAGAAGCGTGTAGAACTAGCCAAACAAATGTGTCCTGACTTCAAAAGTAAGCCAGATGAATATAAGGCAATTAGTAAGACCATATTAGTCCATGCAATGGGATTTAATAGATGTCTACAAGCCCGTAAACAATTCATCTACAGCCATCCTAAAAAGATAGAGTTAACTAATATGATATTAGCTCATAGACAAGACAAGAAGTGTATTACTTTTAGTAAGACTATCAAGATTGCCGAGCAGATTAAATATGGTAAAGTTCTGTCTAGTAAGGATACTAAGAAGAAAGGACGCATGACTTTGGAAGAGTTCAAGCTTGCGCCTATAGGTGTATTAAATACTTCTAAAATGCTAGATGAAGGTGCTGACATCCCAGGATTGTCAGTTGCTGTCATACTAGGATTTGACTCTAGCCCTACTTCTAAAACTCAAAGAATAGGTAGAGTAATTCGTAAAGCAGAGAATAAAGTGGCTGAAGTCTTTACATTAGTAATCAGAGGAACTGTTGAAGAAGAATGGTTCCGTAAGAGTACTGGTAGTAAAGAATTCATAACTATAAGCGATGCTGACTTGTTGGACTTATTGGAAGGGCGAGAGTTCACTCCTAAGAAGAACAAGGAAACCAAAATGATATTTAGATTCTAATGATTACAGTTAAGACTAAAAGTGGAGTCGATTCCGTTGTACAACCTGATGAGGCCCTTAAATGGCTTGAAATAGCATCTAAGAGCCCCGACATGGACTTAGTTACATTGTGGATAGACAATAAGCCACTAAGTACGCCGGAGCTTTTAAAGAGCTTGAAATTTAACTAAATTCATTTGGTTAATTAGAGAGATTTCATTAACTTTGTAACTCTTAACGGTCAATAAGAATGACAACGGAAAGATTACTAGAGCTTAATATGCTCACAATGGCCTTTGACAGTATAATTACCCCTTCCGCTATTGACAGGAATGGAGAATTTGTGTTCGAAGGTAGAACCTACGATGCTAAAGCAATGGTAACAAGACAAGATGAACTGTTAAAGGAATTCTTGGCTCCATATGAGGTGTCGAGCGATGCGTATGTGATTGAAGAAACTGAGGAATCAGACTAACAAGACATCACAGTTGGCAGATTGGTAAGTTACTAACTTATTAATCTAAAATGCTTGGAACAATTAAGTTTATCAATAGAGAATCAATTATTAATGATGGAGCAGTATAGACTTACTGCTGAGGAGTCGTTAATGATTGAGTTGCTATTTATGGCACAACCAGAGGAAGGACATAAAGAAAGTCTTATTAAGTATCTGGGATTGCCTATTACTAAAACTGGCTTGCGTGACATCTTACTAAGTCTGCAAGCTAAGGGAATCATTACTAAAGCGTATAAGGTTCCCGATGTGGGTCAGACATTTGACCCCGAATCTGTAATATTTAATAAGAACTTCTTAAGTAATTACAGAAAGTACTCCGGAGACTTAGGAGCAGAACTATGGGAAGCATATCCCGAAATTGGAATCATAAATGGTAAGGAAGTCCGTATGAAGAACTTTGCTAAAAGGTTTAATACCTTTGAAGAGTTCTTCTATCGCTATGGCAAGAACATCGGTTGGAAGCTCGAGAAGCACAAGGAGGTAATTGAATTAATAAACTGGGCTAAGCAGAACAAGAGTAACTTACTCAATGTTAATATTGCTGACTTTGTAATTACTAAGGCTTGGGAAGGTATTAAGAAGTTCAAAGAGGGAACATATGAAGAGATGGTATTTGATACTTTAACTGAACTATGAGCCATACCCAGAACTTACTTAACCTAATCGAGCGTGGTAGACAAGGTGACAATCAAGGGTTGTCTCTTGGTATGCCTAAGTTAGAACAGATTATTGATGGATTCACTCAAGAGACTTATTACTTGATTGCAGCCGGAACTGGTAATGGTAAGACTAGTTTTGCATTGCATTCATTTATATATAAGGCTTTGCAGGAGAGTAATTCCAAGACTGACTTACAACTTATCATATTCTCACTAGAGATGAGTGCCGAACAGTTACTTGCTAAGTTACTGTCGCTTCATATCTATGAAACATATGATAAGCAGATTTCATATAAAGAACTGCTATCTAGGGGTAAAGGAACTACTCTGTCTGATGAGGATTTTGAATTGGTTCAAGAATGTATTCCATTCCTTGATTCGATTGAAGATAGGTTAATCATCCATGATGGAACTCTTAATTCTGACAAGTATAAGGAGTTACTAATACAGGACTTAACTAAGTTCGGTACATTCATAGATGAGGACACTTATGAACTTAATAATCCCAATCAGATTATTGGTGTAATGACAGACCATTTAGGCTTAGTAAGACCTAAAGCTGGCAGAAGTAAGAAGGAAGAGATAGATACCATATCTGCATATGGGGTTTCATTCAGAAACAAATGTAAGATATCCCCTATTAACATTATGCAGTTTAATAGGAACTCTAGCAATTCCGAGAGACTTAAGCAAGGCTTACAAGAGCCAGAACTATCCGATTTAAAGGAAAGTGGTTCTCCTAGTGAGGATGCCAATGTAGTAATTGTATTATATAATCCATTTAGAAGCAAGTTGTCCACATATCGTGGTTACAATATTAAAGAACTAAAGGATGGATTCAGGTCACTATTGGTTCTTAAGAACAGATTTGGACCTTCTGACGTAGCTATTGGTGTAGGATTTTATGGTAAATGTGGTCTCTTTAAAGAGCTTCCACTTGCATCTGAAATCAATGACTACGAGAAGTATAAACATCCAGATTGGACTATCATTGACTTCGCAGAAGAAGATGTAGTTGATAAGGTACCAGATGATTTGCGTGTAACAATAACGTTGTAATTAATGAGCCAAATTATAGGACTCGGAGGATTCTCAGGAAGTGGTAAGTCTAGTTCACTTCAGTATTTAAACCCAAAGGAGACATTTATAATTAGTTGTACTCCTAAGCAATTGTCAATTCCAGGATTTAGGAAGAATTATAAGAAGTTAACTCAGGATAAGGATAAGAACTACGTTGGTAATTGGTACTTTAGTAACGAGTTTGCTAAAGTTATGAACATTATGAATGTAGTTAATGTCAAGATGCCAGAGATTAAAGTCTTAGTAATTGATGATAGTAACTATCTTCTGTCACAAGAGGTGATGTCTAGAAGTGCCGAGAAAGGATATGATAAGCATATTGACTTTGCGAAGCATTATTACGACTTGATTATGAAAGCTATGACTCTTAGGGATGACCTAATTGTAGTGTTCATATCTCATATTGTGAATGATGGTAATGACTATGACCCTAAATATAAATTGTTTACTACTGGTAAAATGTTGGATAGGTCAGTTAATATTGACGGACTGTTTAACTATCTGCTATATGCAGAGAAGATAGTAAATGATGAGGATGTAGACTATAAATTCAGAACTAGGTCTCTAGGTCCGGATACATGTCGCAGTACTGCGGGATGCTTCTCTGAATTGTATGTTGAACCTAATATGAAGATGGTAATTGATACAATCAATAAGTTTGAATACGGAGAATGATAGTTAAAATGCTATTAACCCTAGACTTTGACCCTGCTACCGGAGAGTACAAATCTCTGAAGCAGGAGATTGTCAAGGAAGAAGTGAAGACTAGAACAGTCAAGGAAGAAGTAGATGAGGTTGCTGAACCACAGATTACTCTTGACCAAAACAAGTACGTCCTGAATAAGGCAGCAGCTCAATTAATGAATGTTGCTTGGGAAGATAGACTTAGTATTAAGTATCAAAAGATTGATGGAATTACATTCCCAGTAATTGGTACTGATGAAGCCTTTGGAACTAAAGGTGGTAACAAACTTACTAAGGGACTATCTGTAGCATGTAGAGGTAAAGCCAACGAACTATTACGTGAATATGGTGATACATTTACTGTTACTAAGATGAAAGGTGCAGACAGTCTGTTTGTATTAATAGGTAATGCAGAGAGACCTGCTGAACCAGAAGTAGATAATATTAAAGTTATAGAAGATGCCAATGACAATATAGACTTGCCATTAGATACAGAGATTGAAGATGAGTCAGCTAAAGAGATTGACCCATTAACATTTGAACTTTAATACTTTAATAATATGTCAATGAATTTTAACTTATCAGGAACTAACGGTACATCAACAATCAAACCTAAATTGAAACCATGGGAAATCCACGATGTAGTCTTCAAAGGTGTAACTTATAGTGAGTTTGCGGGTAAGAAGGACCCGAATGCCACTTGGAGAACTATGAAGATTACATTCGAGAATGAGAATGGTGTACATGAAGAGACAGCATTCTGTCCTAAAGAGGGTGATGATGTAAGACCAGTAAACTCTAATAATGGAGTTGAACGTGAAAGTCCGTCTAATCTTGAGAAGTTTAAGTTTATGTTAGCTCATATTGGAGAGCAACTAGCTCCGAAGAAATATGAGAAGTTTAAATCAATGACCTTCGCGCTTCCTGAAGAGTTTGAGAAGTTAGTTAAAACCTTCGCAGACATTACTAAGGATGCAGTCAACAAACAGACCAAACTGAAGTTAATTGGCAATAAGAAGGGTGAACCTATCCTTCCGTATTTCGTTAACATCAGTAAAGCTGGAGATGCTTACATCTCTAACAACTGGTTGGGTGACAAGGTCTTCTTCTCTGACTATGAAATCAGTCAGATGAACAAACAGAAGAGTAACGGTCCTACAGATATGCCTGGAGCAAGTTCCGATGACTTTGCAGCTAATGACGCTGCATCTGCGGAGAATGCTGACTTAGACTTTGACGTGTAATTATTAATTAGTAACTTTATGGTTCTAATGTTAAATATCGAATCAATATGGTATTGGAATATGAACCTAAAATTACTAAGAAGTACTTACTTGAAAGGCAGACTCAAGAGACATATCTTGAGTATTACTTGGGAATCCCTGTCAAGAAGGGACTGTTTAAATCTCCGTTGAGAAATGATAACTCTCCAACGTGTTCCTTTTACAGGAATGCGTCTGGAGACATCATATTCAATGACTTTAGTGGTAAATTCTATGGTAACTTCATTAGTGTAGTAATGTATAAATATGGGGTAACATATTATAAAGCATTGCAAATCATCGCTAATGACTTTGGCTATATAAAGCACAAGACGCTACCTAAGAACACTAAGCCTGTAGTAGTTAGTAAGACTGAATTTAAAGATGAAGGTCCTGCTATTATACAAGCTGACGTACAAGAATTTACTGATGATGAGCTGAAGTGGTGGGCTAGATATGGCATTACTAAGGACATATTGAAGAAGTTCAAAGTGTACTCATGTAAAGCTATATACTTAAACGGTAGTTATTATGCTACTACCGGACCTCAGAACCCTATGTTCGGATACTATCGTGGTAAGAACGATAAAGGAGTTGAGTTATGGAGAATCTACTTCCCATTCAAGCCTAAAGGGACTACAAGATTCCTCTCTAATTGGAAAGCTATCATGCTTCAAGGAGCACAGCAGTTACCAATAGAAGGAGATGTCTTAGTAATTACTAAGAGTATGAAGGATGTAATGTGCTTATACTCTTTAGGAATTACTGCGATAGCCCCTAATTCAGAGAATCTATTCGTTACTGAATCTCAATTTGAAAAGTTGAAGAAGAGGTTTAAGAAGATAGTAGTATTCTATGACAATGACCTTGCTGGTATTCATAATATGAATAAGATTAGGAAGTCATTTGATGTAGAATGTCTATGGATTCCAAGGGAGTATGAAGCTAAGGACATTTCTGACTTTCATGCCAAGTATGGAAGAGATGCAACTCTTAACTTAATTAATGAAGCATGGAAAGTACTGAGGAAGTAAAACCAAAGAAGCGCAATGGTGCATATGCTAAGCGTAAGGGTAACAATTACGAACTTAAGATTATTAAGGAATTAATCTCTCTCGGTTATAAAGGACTAAAATCGTCTAGAAGCGAATCTAAGAACTTGGATGATGCTAAGATAGATATAGCCGAGACGGAAGACAAGTTACCATGCTATGTGCAATGTAAATGTACCAAGAATACACCATCAATTGCTGAGATTATAAAGACCTGTGGACGTAAAGACCGCCCGTTAGTCATCGTGTGGAATAAGCAAATAGACAAGGGTGTCAACATGGGTTCAGATGGTGAATACGTGATGATGAGTAAAGATTTCTTTTACGAACTTATTAGGAAGGCTGCGGAGTAATCCGTGGCCTTTATTATTAGCTTAAATGAGGAAACGATTGTTAGGTGCAATCATAGGAGACATCGCAGGTATGTTCCGTAAGTGGATTTATGAGGAAGACCCACAGCCATATGGCAGTTGGGGTAATGGTTCAGCAATGAGAGTTAGTCCAGTAGGATGGATTGCTAAAGACATGTATCAATGTATGAAGATGGCTCAAGAGTCCGCATTATGCTCTCATAATAGTCAGGAAGGAGTATTAGGAGCACAATGCATTGCTGCTTGCCTATTCTGTGCTAGAGAAGGCAGAAGCAAGGAATACATTCGTACCATACTTGGAAGATTTTATGAAGGCTGGGACACTAAGACACTGGATGAGATAAGACCATCCTATGGCTTCGATTCGTCTTGTCAAGGTTCAGTACCTGTTGCAGTACTGGCATTCTTAGAGTCTGAAGATTATGAAAGTTGTCTTATTAACGCAATCTCTATGGGAGGTGATGCTGATACACTAGCTGCTATGGCAGGTGGTATAGCATATGCCTATTATAAAGAGATTCCAGACTATCTGATTAAATTTGCAGAATCTAAACTTCCCGACGAGATACTAGACATTATAGCTGATTTCGACGTTTACGCTGATGAACACCTATATCCTCCCGTGCTACAGTCTTAATGACAGTAGTCTTTGGGTTGAGAAGACAAGAGCTAGAAGCTTCTCTGAAGCTGAAGACAAGTTTATTAACTTGTTTGTAGAAGATTATGAGCTGGATACTCCTACTGATTGGGATGAATTAGTAGAGATGGTAGCCAAAGAACAAGAGATGATTATTGGTGATATATACGATGTAGAGGAATTCTAATCGTACAAGATTATGTAGAATGTTTAGAATAGGATTAGATATCGATGATTGTTTAGCTGGATTCTGGGATGCTTATTGCGAATACTTTGATACAGTTAACAATCCAAGAATGCTTGAAGATAGTATTATAACTAGGAACGTACAACAAGTTCTTAGTAAGGACAGAGACTTCTGGTTGAACTTACCTGTTATTAACTTCCCTGATTTTGAGCCAGCTTTATATTGTACCAAACGAGTCAATAATAAGGCATGGACTAAAGAATGGTTAAGACGTAATGGGTTTCCAGACAGACCAGTTTATCAAATGGTCTATCAGCATGGTAACAAAGCTGATATGATTAAAGGTAAGGTCGATGTCTTCATTGATGATTCTTTGAGTAATGTTGTCAAATGTCAACGTTCAGGTGTTCCAGCATTGCTGTATCACACTGACAGGACTGCTGACTTCCCTATGTTTAAAGTGTTCTCTTTATGTAAAGATGAGATTATAGATGCTTATTACTTTATGAAAGAGTATGCTTAACGACATTAAAATCACACCATTAATTGAATCTATCAAGTTACTTGATATAAGTGACGAAGAATACTTCGGAAGTGAGTATGCGGATTACATTAGTAATTCTCGACTAAAGCTCATCAATCCTGACCAGGACGGTAGTCCTAGTAAGTACAGAGATGGGCTATCTTCTGATAACAAGTACTCTGATTCACTGTATTTCGGGTCTGCTGTACATGAACTTGTATTGCAACCCGAATCATTCGTTCTAGTAGAATCTGTCAATAGACCTACAGCTAAAGCCGGATTCATGGCTGATGAATTGTTCCTTGCCTTTGTTACTAATCACGTAGTTACTGTGGATGAAATCATAGCAGCATCTGACAAGATTGGTTATTATAAAGGCAAGATGGACGATGATAAGGCTGATGCATTAAGGATTAAATGTGAGGACTATTATGCTGAAAGATTGGCATACGAGTGGGGTAGTAATTACGACTCCACCAAGGTTCCAATTTACCTAGATGCTAAATCTAGAGACAAACTACAAGAATGTATAGCATCCGTAGCTAGTAATGCACAAATACAAAGTCTGTTGAAGCCTGACTATTTATTAGAAGAGCCTATCTCTAAGAATGAGTCAGTCTTACTAATGGATGTGCTAGTCGAGCATGACGGTAAGAGCAAGGTATTGAAGTTGAAGGCTAAGTTGGATAACTTCACCTATAGTCCAGAGTCTAATGAGCTAGTTCTCAATGACTTAAAAACTACTGGTAAATGGTTATGCCACTTCCATGAAAGCTTTGAAACTTACCACTATGCTAGACAAATGGCAATGTACATGTGGATGCTAAAGTTGTATATAGAGAGAGAATACAAAGTCCAATCTACCATGAAAGCTAATATGCTATTGGTATCTACAGTGCCTGATTTCAGGTCTGGAGTATATCCGGTATTAAATGGTATGATGAGAGACGGGTTCTTAGAATTTACAAAGCTACTAAGGTTGGTAGCATATTACGAACTGTATGGATACGATGCTGATGGAGCATTATGAACCAACCATGAATGACCTAAAGGAGTACTACAAGGACTACTTCAGTTTAGGATGCTTAGCATGTGATATAGGCACTAAGTTTGCATTAATATCACTGATATGCTTCCTTACTAAGCAGGCTAGGGTTAAAAACCCAACAGCCACTACTTGGCAAGTAATCCAAAAGGTTAGAGCAGGTAAGGAGTCTAATAACTCTACTAGAATACTTAAAGGTCTCGCAGTTATATGTGATGACTTTATGAGGAATACTACGGAGTTCTTGACATTCGATATTAAAACTGCTAAAGACATGGTTGCAAAGATTAACGAGATTCTTGACAAGGAATTACCCTGGGAACCGACTACTCCCGAAATACCATTTTAATATTATGGTAAATGACAGACTAGTTAATAACAGGGCTATTGTACAGAAGCTTGCAGAAATGGTCGAGAAGTATCCCGACATGAGATTCACACAGTTATTGTTTAACGCGGGTGTCACCCAAGAACACTTGGAGAACGGCATGATAACTCGCATTGAAAGCAATTACAATGAGGAGAGTAGAGATACTTGGAAGCGAATGACTAAAACGCCATTATGCTTTCCGCCAAACAGTAATAGTTAAATCTTATTAACTCACTAATTGTTGGCTATTTACTTGCACAGTCAAGTTAAATGTAGTATCTTTGTAACGCTTTCCTCAAGAAGGAAGTCAGATTAATAAGAAGTAATTTAAGATTAGTTTACATGACGTATACTTGGTAGTTAGCTATTAAAGTATTACCTTTGTAATACCATAACAAAGAGATATGACGTATGAAGTAATGTTTAAATTCTAATTAATTATGACAAATCAAGTAAATTTTAAGAGCGTAGAAGTAAAAGGTTATACTAAACAAGAAGCAATTGCACAGGCACCATTCCAAGTAATTCGTGATGCAACTCAGGCATGGAAGACTGCTGGTAAGCCAATTACAGACAAAGCATTGAAGGACTTCTGTGCTGACTATCTGGCTAAGCATACCAAGTTCGCTCAGGGTATTGGATGTTCAATTACATTCGAAGCAGGTTCTGCTGATACTCGTGAACGTCCATTCACAATGATTGACATCAAGAACGAGAAGGGTAAGAGAAAGTATAAAACTGGCTATCAGGGTATCAATCCTGCAACTGGTGAAGTGCTGTTCTTGAACTTCGAGACTAAGACTAAGGCTAAGGAAGTTGCTAAAGAGCTTTACACTAAGAAAGACTACACTGGTGACGTATACTGTAAGTATATTAAGGCAGTAGTTGAGGGTGAAGACGGTGCATTTGAGGTTAAGTACACTCCTTCTAAGTCTGCTAAGATGGGTACATACATCTGCTTTGGAGTTGAAGGTTAATCTAAACTTCTACAACTTTAAATATCAAAGGGACTATTTAGCGTAAGCTATTTAGTCCCTTTCTTTTTATCATAGATATGACGAGCATAGAGATTATACATTCATTTTAAAGGCCGAAAGGCTATCAAATCTTAAAACTCGAAATGAGAGAATCTACAATTAACAAACTTATCGACCATTTAGAATCAGTATTGGAAAGCAACCTTAGCATGAATGCATATGCTGAATTGAAAGGACTTCCGCAGAATTACTTCAGCATTAAGAAGCAAGCGGTTCAGCAGGCAGTAGAAGCTGATAAGATTAGTACGGAAAACTATGACACTATTATGGACTTATTCGGACAAATCCAAGCTAGGGGAAGAGTTAGAGTTGCTAAGAGTACTGAAGCTGTGGTGGACGAGTTGCAAGGTAGTTTGTTTGATGATAAGGAAGAGACTAGTACAGGTACAGTCACTTATGTAAGAGACAATGATGGTAAGATTGTCAAGTATCAATTCACAGTTCCTTTGCGTGACAAACCGGCACTTACTGGCAGTCTTACTAGGGACGAGATGAATTTGATTCATAGACTTTACTCTTATTATGGTTCATCCATTACACAAAGAGAGGTAAGTCGTAGCTTCCCAGAGTATTCTTTGGAGGAGTTCAAGAAGATTCTTAGAGTGTTCAACATTACTAAGGCAGCAGCTCCATTTGCACCTCATATCATTGAGGAGAACACTCAAGAGGAGTTAAAGGAGATGCAGCTACGTGAGAAAGAGAATGACTTCTTGAGAGGTATTGAAGCTGAACGAGTTCGTAATAATGAACGTCTGTTGAAGAAGTATGCAGCGGAGAACTTCGAGTTAAAAGAGAAACTAGCTTCTGGTCAGTTCATGTTAGAAGGTTTAGACCTTACTAACTTAGTAGATTGGGGACGAATGCCGACCATATCCGATGGTAAGGATTTAATCATTTGGCTGTCTGATATTCATACTGGTGCTACAGTATCATCTCAATCTATATATTCTAATCCTTATGGAGAGGAGGAAATGAAGAAGCGATTTGATATGATTCTGAAGCGTGTCTATACAGAAGCATATCATACAGGTGGAGGATTTGAGAACATAGTGATATGTAATCTCGGGGATTCACTTGATGGTTATAATGGCCAAACAACAAGAGGTGGTCATGAATTAGCTCAATGTATGAACAACAAAGAGCAGTTACAGACCTATATCAAACTCATGACTAACTTCGTAAGAGGTTTACAAGAGGAAATTAAGCATACCAATATGTATTACTATTGTGTTGGAGAATCCAATCATGATGGAGACTTTGGTTATGCTGCTAATATAGCACTGGCTACTATATTGGAACAATACGATGTTAAATGTCAAGTATTTAACAAGTTCATCGGAGAGTTCACACTTAATGACACTACATATATCATGTGTCATGGCAAAGATAACAAAGACATGTTCAAGAACTTGCCATTAACTCTTGATGTTAAGACAGAGAACTTCATTAATGAGTATATTGACAATAAGGGAATCACTGGTAAGATAGTCTTTGTAAAAGGAGACTTGCATCAATCTGCTACCACTTATGGTAGACGATTCACTTATAAGTCAGTAGGTTCACTGTTTGGTAGTTCTGAATGGATTCACAAGAACTTTGGTAATACTCTTGCATGTTGTGACTATAGTATCGTAGATGGCAAATATATGCTAGATGGACGTATAGTGTTACAATAAAATGTTAATGATTAATGGAAATGCTCCTTAGCAAATTAAAGGCACTTAGAGGTAAGTGTGATGAAGCTATTAAGATTGTTGATGAAGAGAACAAACTCCTGCGTAGATTGCAGGATATAAGAGAGGCTAAAAGTAGATGTAAAGACGGCATTGACTCCTTATGTGTTCATGTACACCTTAATGCTTCTGAGTCTACTAGTCTTGATAGATTGCCTTGTATTGTTAAGACGGACATACTTAATAAACAAGTATTGGAGGGTGCATCTCCTGCACAAGAAGAAACAAGTTCCCAAGAACTTGTTGAAACTAAGGTAGAAGATGAACATAAACCTGAACTAGAGCCCAACACGTCAAGTGTTTATATGGACAATGGAATCTGTTATACTAAATTTGAGTTGTTGGGAGGTTCATGTAAAGCCGTAAAGGATACCGCTGGTAAGAAACTGTACCAGGTGATAATAGGAGACAAGGTTTATAATAATCCTGACCAAAGAGGGTTTGAAGTAAAGTTACTGTGTGCTAAAGTACTGATTGACCTGGTGGGATTTATGTCTGAACACAAGATTGATATAATCGGGAATGATAATCTTGCACCTTTGAGAAGAATGCGTAATGATTATGACAGCTGGAAGAACAACCCTAACAGACCTGACAAATCTACCTTGATTGATGTCTTTAAAGGTGAGTTATCAGGAGGAAGTAATGTTGGATACAGATGTATCTACTATGCTGCTAAATGGATAGGTATTATGCTTCCTGAACACCGTTACACTGTAATACTAAAACTTGTATAATGGAAATAAGTATTGACCAATTGATGAATGGAAAGGCTACAAGAATAGGTAAGAGAAGCTATTTTCCTACTGCTGCCTATGTAGAGCCTTTTATAGAGAGAATGTCCAAGTTTACTAAAGACTTCAGAGTAGAAGTCGAGCTGCCTAAGCAAGTAACTAGGACTGTAAGTGGAGATGTTAATACTGATGATATTACATATAATCGTGTATTGATTCAAGCTGTTATGCCTTCAGAGCTTAGCTATGACAATCATGATGAAGTTATAGGCATGGTTTACGGATTTGATGTCCGTAAGCCTATGGCTAAGATTTATAGAGGTGGACTTAATAAGGCTTGTACTAACCTGTGTATATTCGACCCAGAGTTCTTACAAGTTCAGATGTTAGAGTCCGAGAAACCTCTTAATTATAAGGCAGTTGAGCATTTAATGTCCCAAACTAGTGACATGAAATTAATGCTTGACACCTTACATACTACTACTTGGGAAGGTACTGAAGAGTTGGTAGAGCGTAATCTTGGTAAATGGATTAGGAACTCTATACATCTTGGGTATGATGCCGGGTATGGTGAGATTAAAATAGGAAATGACCTTGTCTATAAGGCCTATTGTTCTATGTTTGAGGACTCAGAATCTCCATATTATATTGGAGTGGGTAATGAAGTGGATATGTTTACTGTGTATAATGCATTTACACAGCTTATTAGTAATGACAAGGGTAAAGATTTGATGAATAGGGCGGAGAAGACCCTATTACTAAGGAACATATTAAACTTTTAATTAAATGTTGGTAGTAAAAAGGAATAAGACTGTTGAACCGTTTGACATTAACAAGATTGATGCTGCAATCACTAAAGCATTCAACGCTGTTAATGAACCTATTGATTCCGATATATTGGATGATATTAAAGATGAATTGTACATTAATAACATTGTATCAGTAGAGGAACTTCAAGACCAAATCGAGAAGGCTCTAATGGCTACTGACTATTATGATGTTGCTAAGGCATTCATCTTGTACAGGCATAAACAAGCCGAACTCAGAGCATTAGATGGTAAGAAGCAATTCATTAAGGATTATGCTGCTGCTAGTAATGCCGCAACTGGTAGTAAGTATGATGCTAATGCCAATGTTACCGAGAAGAATATTGTAACCTTAAATGGTGAATTGTTCAAAGGTGATGTCATTAAAGTCAATCGTGCTATCTTAACCGATAAGATTAGAGAACTTTATGGTGAGGATTTAGCTAAAGAGTACATCAGACAGCTAGAATCCCATGAACTTTATAAGCACGATGAAACATCCATTATGCCCTACTGTGTGGCAATCACTATGTATCCGTTCTTGCTGGAAGGGTTACAGCCGATTGGAGGTCTGTCTGCCAAACCCAAGAATCTGGATTCCTTCTGTGGTATGTTTGTCAATCTGGTATTTGCTATCTCGTCTCAATTCGCAGGTGCAGTAGCTACTGGAGAGTTCTTGATGTACTTTGATTACTTTGCTCGTAAGAAGTGGGGTGAGCATTACTTCAAGTATGCTGATGGGGACAACGCTAAACATAGATGGCATGAAGACGAGGATGGTAACAGAGTAGATGAAGGTACTATTGGTGCCCAAATCTGCCAGTACTTCCAGCAGATTGTATATTCAATTAATCAACCTGCTGCTGCTCGTAATTTCCAATCGGTGTTCTGGAACATTAGTTACTTTGATAAGAATTACTTTGAAGGTATCTTCGGAGAGTTCTACTTCCCTGATGGCACACAACCGCAATGGGAATCTCTTAACTGGTTACAGAAGAAGTTTATGTCATGGTTTAATGAGGAACGTACTAAGTGTATCTTAACATTCCCTGTCGAAACTGTGGCACTTCTTACTGACGGTGAAGATGTCAAGGATACTGAATGGGCAGATTATACTGCCGAAATGTATAGTAAGGGACATTCATTCTTTACTTACATGTCGGATTCTGCTGATTCATTGTCATCTTGTTGTAGGTTGAGAAATGAAGTGACTGACAATCAGTTCTCATACTCTTTGGGTGCTGGTGGTATTGCTACTGGTTCTAAGTCTGTAATGACTCTTAATATCAATAGGTTAGTTCAGAACGCAGTTAATAATGGATATGACATGATAGAGTACTTACGTGAGAATGTAAGGAAAGTCCATAAGTATCAGACTGCTTACAATGAGCTACTTAAAGACTATTTGAGAGATGGGTTACTAACTGTTTACACTGCTGGATTCATTGATATGAAGAAGCAATACTTAACTGTAGGTGTAAATGGTGTAATTGAAGCAGCAGAGTTCTTAGGAATACCTGTAAATGACAATCCTACTTATAGAGAGTTTATGCAGTCTATTCTTAAGACCATTAGTGATGAGAATCGCAAAGCTAGAACCAAGGAACTCATGTTTAATACAGAGTTTGTACCAGCAGAGAATCTAGGAGTTAAACATGCCAACTGGGATAGAAAGGCAGGCTATGTAGTTCCTAGAGATTGCTATAACAGTTACTTCTATGCTGTTGAGGATACATCTCTTACTGTACTTGATAAATTCAAACTACATGGTAAGGAATATGTAGAGTATCTTGATGGTGGTTCTGCCCTTCATATGAACCTAGATGAACATCTTAGTAAGGAACAATATAGGAACTTATTAAGAGTTGCTGCTAGAGAAGGCACCAACTACTTCACATTCAACATTCCCAACACTATTTGTAATGAATGTGGTCACATTGATAAGAGATACTTGAAGAAGTGTCCTAAGTGTGGCAGTGAGAATGTAGATTATGCTACTAGAGTTATTGGTTACTTGAAGAGAGTATCTAACTTTAGTCAAGCACGTCAAGAAGAAGCTAGTAGGAGGTTCTACATTCATGCTTAAATACGTAGGATACGACATAGTGTTTAGGGAAGTTCCTGATGAAACTACCTTAGCTATCAACATCTCCAATTGTCCCTGTAGGTGTCCAGGCTGTCATAGTTCTTACTTAGCAGAAGACGTTGGGGAGAGCTTAGATGAAGATTCATTAGTAGACATGATGCTTAGTAATAAAGGTATTACCTGTGTTGCATTTATGGGTGGAGATTCCGACCCAGGGTATGTAGACTGGTTAGCTAGTATTATTAGGTCAATGCAGACTACTGAGTCGGGCACAGGTAGCTGGACTGATGTTAAAATAGCTTGGTATTCAGGTAGGCAGGAATTATCTCCTGCTATTAACTTGAAGAACTTTGATTACATTAAGCTTGGTCCTTATAAAGAGGAATTAGGTCCATTAAATAGTCCTACTACCAATCAGAGATTATATAAAGTAGTAACTAGTAATGACACTTCCGTATTGGAAGACATTACTTATAAGTTCTGGAACAAAGAAGTGTGAATCCTAACATAGCTTGGTCTGACGAGCAGCTAAATGCCATTGACAAGATGATTAGCTTCTTAGATAGTCCAGACAGAATCCTTGTTCTTACTGGCTATGCGGGAGTAGGAAAGACAGCAGTGATGAATGAGTTTGTTCAGTACCTAGATAGTACTAAAGGACAAGGTTACTTCAAGCTATGTGCTCCTACTCATAAGGCTAAGGCTGTCTTAGAGATGGCTACAGGCTATAGAGCTATTACACTACATAAACTACTTGCACTTGCACCTAAGTTAGACATATTCAATCTTGATTATAAAGACTTAAAGTTCTACTCTGATGGAATGGGAGACATACCAAACAGAGGACTTATCATTGTTGATGAAGCATCAATGGTAAGTAATGAGCTTTATGACTTACTAGTTGAGTATTGCGAGTTTAATAATTGTAAGATACTATTCATAGGAGACATTGCACAGATAGCTCCTGTTAAGAATGGTGGTCTTAGTAAGGTGTTCAGCCAAGCTAATACTGTACGTTTAACTAAAATCTTTAGGCAAGACGAGAATACAGCATTAGCTCCAGTACTATTAAGACTTAGAGAGAATCCTATATCCAGATTTGAAACTACAATCGGAGAGAAGGGTTCTCTCTTCTGTTTTAATGATACTAGACAGTTTATGTTAGATGCAGTAGAGGAGATTAAACTAGGAATTAAAAGTAATAATGTCAACCATACGAAGTTGATAGCCTATACTAATAAGAGAGTTAGGGGATTCAATCAATGTGTAAGGAGAGTTCTCTTTAATGATAACGAACCTTACCACAAGTTTGAGTTTCTAACTGGCTATGAGAACTTTGAGTATAATGGCGAGTTCTTCTATAACTCATCTGACTACGTGGTTGTTGACATTAGAAAGACTGACAGGAATGTACCTCATTTCATGAGACTTCCTGGGTTTGACTTGAGTCTTTATGATAGTGTTGATAAGAGATTGATGAATGTATTCATAATAGACCCAAGGGATATAAATCCAGACTATCTATATTCGTTAGCACAACAGATTGAGTCTATAAGGCTTGATGCTATCCAAGCTAAGAAGTGGGGCAATAGAACTAAGTCTGGATATTTATGGGGAAGGTACTTTGACATTATGAAGTCATTTGTCACTCCAGTACCGCTGTTATTTGACAACAGAGTAATTAAGCAACAAACTTTTGATTACGGATATGCCATAACTGCACACAGGAGTCAAGGAAGCTCTTACAATAAGGTGTTTGTAGATATGGGTAATCTAAAGTTGGATAGGGATTTAAGTGAGCTACGACAGTTGCAATATGTATCCTTATCAAGAACTAAAACAGATGCTTATATATTAACTTAATACCAATGAATTACTCAATATTCAATCAGAGAGCCGTAGACAAGGGATTTGAATGTCCTAATAGATTGTTCGTAGTGGCTCACTATCTGGATTCATATGAACATGTACTCAACAATTGCTCTGAAGAAGAGAGTATTTGGAAAGGTATATATGAGTACCATTGTAATGGCAGGACGTATTACGTCTTAGATGAATCCGACGCTTGCAGAGTTGTGGACAGTTACAGAGAGATGCTTATCATACAAATGGAGCCTCAAGCAACTGATAAGCCATCGGTCTTTATAAGAGACCTTGCTGAAGCCTACTATCATGATGTATTTGATGTATTTGATACTATTCAAGAAGTAGAGCTTGAGATTGACAATGTTATATTCCCTAAATATTATATTGTAGAGTGCTAACAGTAAAGTTAGTTTATAACGATAAGTGTAAACATCTTGTTGAAGAGCTTACTAGGTTCGATGGTTATTGTTTCAATCTTGAGACATATGACGAAGAACATTACAAAGAACGTAAGTTAGGATTCAAGATTAAAGGTTCCTGTGGTGCCAAAGAGTTACCATTTATAGCTGTGTATGACAAAGGAGAGCTTGTTAAAGCTTTCTATACTGAAGCCAATGAATGTAACCTTAAGAACATTTTGGAATGGATTCGCAATTACCTAATGGAACATGCTAATAAAGGACATCTAACTATTACTAAGATAGAAGGTGTTGATAACGAGACAATTCCGATAGGAGATGTCCATTCAGGCTATACAGAGAACTTTGTAGAAGGTTTACCGTTGTTTATAGGAACTTTTAGTCGATGGTATGGAACTTCTAATGTAGTAGAGATAGATTGGGAGAATGAGAGATTCAAAACTAAGAACTCAACCTATTCATTTGAATTCAATGCAAGTCCAAGTAATTAACATTTCAAACAATGCTTTGCCACAGTATGAAACTCCTCTATCAGCAGGTATGGATGTCAGAGCTGATTTTAGTAGAGTAACTCCAGACAAGCCATTAAAGGCATTTGGTGATTGTGAGATGATATTTAAATCTAACAAGATGGATGGTAATAAAGTAACCATGCTTCGTCTTGACCCAGGAGCTAGAGCGCTCATTCCTACAGGATTGAAGTTTGCCCTCCCTACTGCTTTGCAAGATGATAAGTCTATTAGATATGAATGTCAAGTTCGTCCTCGTAGTGGATTAGCCTTGAAGAAGGGAATTACTGTACTTAATACTCCCGGCACTGTAGATGCTGATTATAGAGATGAAGTACATGTGATTCTTATTAATCATGGACATGAAGCTGTATGGATTGAAGATGGAGAGCGCATTGCCCAATTAGTCTTTACTAAGGTGGAGACTTGTGAGTGGGTAGAAGTTGCAAGATTGGATGAGACAGACCGTAAAGGTGGATTTGGACATACAGGAGTAAAATGATAACTACAGAAGAAGTAATCAAAAGGAGCAATGAAATTGCATACTTTAGTGAGCAAATTCAGTCTTTAAAGAATGAATACGCTAACTATGCTAAGAAGATGGAAGGAACTATGAAACAGATTGAGGAATTAGAAACCAAACAGAGAGAATTAGCAGAGAGTTTGGCAACTCAATGCTCAAAGACTCTCACAATTGATGATTTGGATGAATAGTCAAAGTTTTGAACAAGCCATCGAAGAAGCAGCTTTAGAGTATGCTAAGTCTGTAATAATGGATGCAGATGAGCACGAAGACGCAGTAGCTGCTATTATAGAAGATTATTTAGCTGGGGCTCAAAAGACTTACGAACTGTTAACTCGCTAGTCTCATGCAAAAGTTAAATCTCGAAGGGCAGATACTGTTGGAACTTACTAAAGCATATCTAAGTTCGGGTAAGTATAACTCTGCGGATATGTATACTATAGTATCTGATTCAGCATCAGGCTTGCGTAACATAACCAGATTCCTATGCGAGAAGTATTCGGAAGATGTTCCAAGTGATAAGGAGCCGGCTCAAGAATGTTACACCTGTAGTAGCTATTAAGATTCAATTTGTATAACACAATCGTTATAAAGTGGATATATTAGTAACTAAAGACAACAAAGGTAAAATCAGAGTAGTCGAGATTAGTTACGAATGGGATGATGCTCAACATGCTTACTTTATATCTAGGAACACATATCAGTATGGTGGCAAGATTACTTGCCAGCCTACTATATGGGTTACTAAGGGTAAGGCTAAGCGTACTGTAACTGAACAGGTTAAACTTGAGTATGCATCTCATTTAAAGAAGTACCAAGATAAGGGCTATAAACTACTACCTAGTTCTATTAAGATAGAAGATAGTGTAGCGGTTGCTAAATTCGTAGAAGAGAATCTAGGTGACGGAGTTACTGATTCTAACGGATTTAAGAAGCATATGCTAGCCAAGCAACATGACAAGGTTGCAACCAGTGTATTTGACAAGATACCATTCTGGTGGGCTAGTAGGAAGATAGATGGTGTTAGATGTTCATTCTATTGGAAGGACGGGGAGGTTAAATCTGCATCCAGAGGTGGTAATGATTATGACCCATCTACTTCTTTTATAAGGAATCATCCTAAGTTTATAGAGTTCTTTAAGAATCATCCAGACATAGTATTAGATGGCGAACTGTATGAACATGGTAGGTCATTGCAGCAGATTAGTGGTGCCGCTAGACTTGAGAAAGACACTAGTGGTATGGACTGGTTGCAGTATTATATCTACGATGTGATGGACAGTACTAAGATATTTGACGAACGTATGGATGTCTTAGATATGATTCGAGAAGAACTTGATTTGGGATTCGACCCTAATAGGTCTTGGAAGGACGGTGAACTTAAAGTTCAAATGGTTCCTCATGACCCTGTTACAGGTTGGACTGCTATTCAAAAGCTTCATGATAAATATGTTAGTGAAGGGTTTGAAGGAGTTGTTATTAGAGACCCATCTAAGGTTTATAACTTTGGAGGACGTACTAATGCAATGATTAAGATTAAGATGTACCAAGATGATGAGTTTGAAATTGTAGGTTATTCTGAAGGTTTACGTCCAGAGGATATGGTGTTTGTATGTAAGACATCTAGTGGACTGGAGTTTGAAGCTAAACCTATGGGTCCACGTGAGTTAAAGTATGAATACCTAAACAGGATGAAGGAGCTTATCGGTAAGATGGCAACTGTTAAGTACTTCTATTATTCAGATGATGGAAGGCCATTACAACCTGTTCTAAAATGTATTAGGGATTACGAATGAATTACGTAGTAGCTTATAAGAAGGAAGGGAAGCCTCAAATGGCTTACTTCAGCTACAGAGATGAAGTCGATGTAGCTTATGGACCCGAGTCGTTAGTAAGAGATGAAGATGACGTTATTAGGATTATGATGACTTACTATCACCCTGATGACAATGACTTCGTAATCAGAGAGACTCTCATTCCTCTTAAGGACATGAGTGACAGTAAGATACTGACGATGATAGGTGACCTATATGTAATATTGAATGGTAAACAAAACTACAATTAACGTAAGTGCCGAATTAGCTGAACGTATGACTGACTTAGTTGGAAACACTTTGTCTCCATCTGACAAGGATGATTTGTATGAGTCAATATTCAACTTCTGGAGGAATACTTTGAAAGGATTTGATTCTGAAACTATTGAAGCCATTGCAGTTAATATGGTATTAACAGCGTATGACAAAGACTCACTTTTTAAAGGCAATTAATGCCTTGATGTCTATTGATTCCGAAGTAACTAAGTTATATGGAATGGGAATAGACATTGCTGAAAGTCCTATCATTATAGGAGCTGAAGACATTGCTATGACATTCCTATCAGATGCGTATAACGAATGTGGTATCGACTGGATACAATGGTGGTTATATGAAAGAGCTGACAATGCAGAGCTCAAAGCATATGATGAGGAAGGCAATGAGATACTACGTACTATAGATGAACTCTATGAGTACGTGGAATCTAATTGCAAGAATGTTTAACTAATTTAAAAGATTTAAGATTATGAATGAGATGTTCGATTTTGGCGAAGCTTTATCAATGATGAGAGCAGGAATGACAGTTACTAACACAACTGGAAGAAGGTATCGTATGGAGAACGGTAACATTGTATGTTTGCCTAAAGCAGACTCTAATCAACGTTACGTAGTTACCAAATGGTTCCCTGATGCTATCCTTAGCACTGAATGGAGCTTGGCCGGAGATTAGACTTTATAGACGGTCAATAATGTCTTAAATGCGATTAAATCAATCACCTAAATTCAACATTAATTACTGTGCCAAGATAGTTAAAATTGAAGAGTTCGAAGCACATCCCAATCCTAAGTGTACGAGACTTAAAATGGCTCGTATAGATGGATATAAGATAGCAGTAGGTATAGATACCCAACCAGGTACATATATATACTTTCCTGTTGGATGTCGTATAGTAGGTACATTCCTGGCAGCTAATAACCTCCTTAGAGACAAGGAGAGGAATGCAAACAAGGAAGCTACTCCAGGATTCTTCGAGGACAACGGTCGTGTAAAGATTATAAAATTGCAGCAAGTTCCATCTGAAGGCTTTATAATGCCCGTAGATAGTCTCTATAAGTGGTTAGACTTTGTGGGTTGTAAGCATGAAGTTATTACTAATATGGAGATTGGAACTGATTTTGATTCCTTAGATAAGTCTATGCTAGTTCAGAAGTACGTTGTGAAACGCTCTCAAACTCCTGGTTCTGGTAACAAGCAGAAGCAAGCTAAGCAACCTAAGGGATTAAACAAGCTAGTAGAGAATCAATTCAGATTCCACTATGACACTGTTCTTATTAAGAAGTGTCCATGGGTAATTAAACCCGAGGATTTGATTTCAATTACTACTAAGGTACATGGAACATCTGGCATTTCAGCAGATGTATTGTGTGCTAGACCACTTAGTTGGAAGGATAAGATAGCTAAATGGCTGTCTGATGTTCCAACTGTCAAGTATGATGAACTATGGTCTTCTAGAAATGTAGTAAAGAATCAGTTCTATAATAAGGAAGTTAACGGTGGTTATTATGGATGTGATATTTGGGGAGAAGCTCATAAGGTGTTAAGACCTCATCTTACTAAGGGATTAACTTTGTATTATGAGATTATTGGTTACTTGCCGACAGGTGCGGCTGTTCAATCAATGGGTGGTAAAGCATTTGATTATGGTTATGACTTACCAATCTTCGACCCAGCTACTCAAACTTACAAATGTGAGTACGGTGTAAATTACGGTATCCAAATCTATCGTATTACTTATACCAATCCAGATGGTATAGTCTATGAGTTCTCTGCTAGACAAGTGCAGCAATGGTGCAAAGACAAAGGACTTGTTCCAGTGACAGAATTGTATTACGGTTACGCTAAGGATTTATATCCTGACCTGAACGTATCTGAACACTGGAATGAGAACTTTATTGAAAGATTAGCTAATGACAAGAACTTCTACATGGAAGAGCTATCTCCTACATGTCACAATGATGTGCCACATGAAGGTATAGTAATCCGTAACGAGAATGGAAGGTCTGAAGCATTTAAGTTGAAATGCATTAGATTCTTAGAAGGAGAATCTAAGGCATTAGATAGAGGTGAAGTTGATATAGAATCTGACCAATGAATAAGTATCTAATTAAATGCATAAACGACTGTAGTATATCATATGCAGTCGCTTATGCATCCTCACTTGACGATGATATGATGGACATTGCTGCTGACAATCATGCATTTGATGTAGCAGTATCTATAGTGCCAGATTCGCTTATAGTTCAACTAGAAGGTTATGATTATGATGACCTTACAGAAGAAGATATAAGAAGAGTAGTAGATAGTATAAACTGGGAAGAGTATTATAATTACTCAATAGCCCCGTTTGAAGGAACAGATGAGGAATTTAATACCTATCCTCTTATATACGATGGACGAAACGTTGATGAATTATATCCAGAAGTGCTCAGACTTGAAGATTCAATTACAGAATGCTAAGAGTGAGCTTGCCGATAAGATATTTGAATTAGCTGATTCAGATAGTATTACTAAGACTAGTGCAGTTGAATTACTGTCTGATTATGACGCTTTACCTATAGACGACTGGGTTAATCTTCCTCCCATACTTGAAGATTATGACTACTTTAACAGGTATCAAACTATTAAGTATAAGAACTATCTTGAGGAAGATGATTTTGGAGGACCATATACAGCATATCCAGATGTAACTTACGAAGAAGCTATGGATGAGTTGTATGAGTTCATTAGAGAGAATAGGGTGATAGGTTGTATTTATGATTGGTAATATGGGGTATATGGGAGAGTAGGTATGACGAATCCTTTGTGGACTACTTCCTAGATGATAATATCAACAATATGGGTATAGTGCTGGGCTACTGGTCAGCTAAGTATCCAGAATTGTTTAAATATATCATGAATATGACTGACTGGTGTATTCCTTGGGAGTATATACAGGATAGTCTTACTAACTATGGCTCATTAGACCGTGTGGTTGAGGATTTCTATGGAGTTGAAATTAACGGATGGAACAAGGAGAAGTATGAAGAATCATTACGTCCTTGGTGCTCATTAATTCATGACGTTGATATATATTATGAACGGTTTGATGAGTGGTTAAAGAATGAGTCATGTTATGATGAAATTATGAAAGAGTTTGAGGAATGGAGGCGTTCAAATTCTACGAAGTAGGTGGTAAGATTAGAGACGAGTTCTTAGGTCTTACTAATAAGGATGTTGACTACGTAGCTGTACCTAACACAGATGATACTATGTTATTGGAGTGCTATACAGCTAATGAAATGTTTGCAAAGTTAGAGCATCATTTACGAGAAGAAGGATTTGAAATCTTCTTAGTAACTCCAGACTGCTATACAATCCGAGCTAAATTCCCAGAGGGCTATAAGTATCAAGGAGTAGCTGACTTTGTAATGGCTAGAAAGGAAGTAGGATATATTCCTAATACCAGAACTCCAATAGTTGAGCCAGGAAATCTCTATGATGATTTATCACGTAGGGATTTTACTGTTAATGCTTTGGCTAAAGACCCTGACACTGGTGAAATCATTGATTACTTTGGTGGTTTGGAAGATATTAAGGA
>OJNU01000400.1_pt1 | contig 35567 bp, 30 predicted proteins | sample 1597941 | NCBI WGS metagenome assembly OJNU01 (sample SAMN01915228, study PRJEB22387) | human gut metagenome | isolation source: stool | host: Homo sapiens | place: USA | reverse complement strand
CACTATGGATTTTTATTTTTTGATTAACTGTTCAAGTTCATTTTACAACTGACCAAAAACAAACAGCCGCAATTTCCCGGAAAATGGAAATTGCGGCTGTTGCTTTTTTTTGACATCTTCCAGGGAAGGGCGTCACTTGTTCCCTTTCAACCGGAAATAATAGGTCTTGGCAGTCTTGTTCTGGGCGGGCGCCGTGGTGTGGACATCGAAGACGCCCAGGGCCAGGACGAACTGGGAGAATTTCTTGTAGCCGTACAGGCGCACGTCGAAGTCGGGGAACTGGCGGATCAGCAGGTTGCCCAGGTAGCCGGAGTTGATCCATCCGTTGTCGTTGGAGTTTTCGTCCGTGAGCTTGATGAGGGCCTGGCGGATGCGTTTGATGCCTTTGTTGTTCTTGGCGTTCTGGACGGATTCGTCCTGCCTGGCGCACGGCGCCTTGGTTTTCTCGCTGCGGGCGTCGGCGGCATCGGCGGCGGGGGAGGCGTCTTTGCTTTCCTCGGCTTTTGCTTCGGCGTACAACATGTCCAGGTACACGAACTTGTTGCAGGCCGAAATAAAGGAACGGGGCGTCTGGCTTTCGCCCATGCCGAGCACGTATTTGTCGGATTCGCGCAGGCGGGAGGCGAGGCGGGTGAAGTCGCTGTCGGAGGAGACGATGCAGAAGCCGTCCAGCGAGGACTGGTAGAGCAGGTCCATGGCGTCGATGATGAGGGCCGAGTCGCTGGAGTTTTTGCCGCTCACGTTGTTGTACTGCTGGATGGGCTGGATGGCGTTGTCCAGGATGGTGTTCTTCCAGCCGGACATCTGCTGGGTCGTCCAGTTGCCGTAGATGCGTTTGTAGATGACGTTCCCCAGGTTGTTCGCTTCCGATAAAATGACATCGATGTATTGCGGGGAGATGTTTTCGGCATCGATGAGCAGAGCGAATTTCATATCTTCCATTGGCGGATTTCCTCCTTCGTATTGAAACGGGGTTGCCGTGATCGTTCCTTTCTATTGTAACAGAAAAGCCGGCCGGTTTCATTAACAAAAACGGTGCCGCCGCAAAAAATGCGGCGACACCGTTTGCCTTCAGGCACGTCTCCTTTGGATTTTTGTTGGGGACAGGCCATCCCTTTTAGAAATGATATCCTGCGAAGAGGCTGCCGCCAATTCCTTTATGTTCCCCGGCATAGCCTGTCATTACGGCCTTGAGGTCCCAGGGATCTTCCTTCGTCGCTTCTTTCTTCCACCCGATTTCGGCCATGAGACTGCTTCCGCCCGTATCTGTTTTTTCAATCGGCGCGCGGAGTCCGTCTGCGGCTACGCGGCCCCTTCCTTCTCCGTCCAGTTCATAATCCCAGGCCAGTCCGTAGTAGAAGTCGTTCCGGCCGCTCCGGTTGTCCGCTCTGGCCCCGATCCGCAGGAGACGGCTGTCCAGGCCGTCCAGGCCGTATTGCACTTCCCCGGCGGTAAAGGAACCGCTGCCGATATGGGTATGGAAGTATTTTCCATAGACATCGATATCCCGGGCAGCCCGCCGGATGCCGCCTTCGCTTTCACTGGCTGTTTTGCCGGTCAGGTCGAAGACATGGCCGATTCCGAATTGCTTTGTCCATATTCATAAAAAAGGGCGTATCCCAGGACTCCGGTGGAAAATTTCTGTTCATTGCCTGCCCCGGCGAGGCCGTTCCAGGCATGGGTCGTGGCATGGCTTCCGGTATCATAGCGGTCTTTGCTGCCGCCCAAATCGGCAAATGTGAAAATACCGGTTTCCTGGCCATTGAAGACTGCCAGCACTCCGTCCATCCGGTCGCGGCCGGATGCCAGGACACTGAGTTCGGCTTCCCTGGCGATCAACGCATTATGGGTTTCCTTCGTCGCTTCCACAACCGGCGTTTCCGGAACATCCGGCGCTTTGGCCACGTCCAGCTGATAGAGGACGTTCCCATTTTCTGCAAGGTACGCTTCGCCTGTACCTGTAAGCGCATTGCCGATATTCCACGTCCCTTTCCCTGTCGTCAGGTTGTCCGGGGAAAGCGTGGTGTTTCCATCCGTATCGAGGAGCGTCATGGAATACTGGTCCGCGGCGTCAATGGCGGCCAGCGATTCTGCCGTGAAGGAGATGTCCCGCGTATCTACCTTGGTAGCGGCAAGGCTGAAATTTTCCGGCGTATGGAGCTTCAGCACCGTACCGCCGGTCAGCCAGTCCACCGTGCGGTAGGTAATGGTGTCGAGGCTGTGCAGGCCGTAGGACAGGACCTTTCCCGGTTCCGGCAGGGTCAGGCCCGTGGTGCCCGTTACGGTTACGCCGCCATCCAGATAGTTCCAGGTGTTCTGGTTCCTGATGCGTCCGGCACTGTTGCGGTACAGCGCATCAAGGCCCGTCACGGTGCCGGCCTGCGAGGCATCGATGAGGACGGCCGGGTCCTTGACGGCGAGAGTGACGGCCGCCTTGCCTTCCTCCTGCCGCAGGGGTTCGTTCAGCCTGGATAAGGCCGTCTTCCCGATTTCCAGTTCCGCCGTCGCGGGCAGGTCCAGCGTATCGGTTACCACGAGTCCTGCCTTCCGGGGATCCAGGTCGTGCAGGGCGATCTTGTCGAAGTGGCGGAGGCCGCGGACCTGCGGCTGCTCCCAGCAGCTGGCTGTGCCGTCCTGATACCCGATGCGGAAGGTGTTGCCGCTTCCTGCCGGCTTCGCCTGGGACGCATCCGCCGCGCCATAGACGTCTGCCTGGGACAGGTCCGTCTTACCGGATACCCATACTTCGTTGTTGCTCGCCGTTCCGCTATCCGTAAACCCGGCAAGTACCAAGGGGGAGGAGGAAGAGCCGAAGCCTTGTCCTAGAAAACCGGACACAAAATAACTTCCATAATAAGCCTGGGTACTGTCCAGAGGCATCTTTTCTGCAGGAACCAGCCGGGAGTTGCCCGACAGACTGACGATGTTGCCATCTGCACGACCGCTGCCGGTGGACAATCCGGCCACCAGGACCTGTGCCTCCCCGTCCGCGGCATTCACCCGGTTGCCTTCCGCGGTTCCTGTCGTGATACTGGCCGCGCCAAAGAGGACACCGGCCCTGTCGGATATGGTCAGCTTATTCCCGCGGGCTTCGGAAGATTCATCCGTGCCTTCTGAAACCGTGCCAAGGATGGCTCCGGCTGTACTGTTTCCCGTGAAACATACTTCATTGTTTGTCATGGAAGAAGTGGAACCGCCGTTTCCCGGATCCGCATTCTCAAAGGATTCTCCCAGAACGATCAGGACCTTCGAACCGTTGTCTATACGGAGCTTATTCAGATTATAGGTTCCCGTTGTGCCATAGGCATAGTCATTGGCGAGATATCCGTTGACGGTGGAATTGGAAACCGTCAGGGTGTTGTTTTCCGCTGTGAAGAGGTCGGCATCATAAATATTGGCGCCCATGACGTGGGATTCCAGCGTACTGTCTGTGACAGATACGGTGTTTTCCAGACGTTCAAGGCTGCCAAAAGGGCGTCGGGAACGCTGGGTGGTAACGGTTCCGTAAAGTAATCCCTGCACCGTACTGTTTGCCACAGCGGTAACATTCTTTTGAATGACATTCCGGCTGTCGCTATGAGGCTCTTCCAACGTAACATGAGCCACTTCTCCCACGGTGCTGTTGTCCGATATGGTCAGCCTGTTGTTCGACGCCACCAGGGAAGAGCCGTCCTTGCCGTTCCAATTATCGGTAAGGTCGTGCACGGCATACACTGCAACGTTCGGCAGGGTGCTGTTTTCCACTGCCGTCTCATTGTCTTCAATCCGCACCAGGCCTTTTACGGTGCCGTCCTCAGGCGGCTTGAACGACGAGACGGCTTCCACCACGGTTAGGGAAGATCCGGTTGCCGGAGCCGTACGGTTGCGGACAGTGATGGAATTATCATGTGCATATAACACGCCGCCCGACGGCGCGTTCTGCAGTGTCTCATAGGGAAGGCGCACCGCCCTCCACTGCGCGGAGGCACTGTTCCCCTCGATGGTTACGTGGTGTCCGGATTCTTCTGCAAGGACCGGGATTGCATCCGTTCCTTCCGCCGATACCGGGCCGCTCCTGCCGGCCAGAGCCAGGACTATGCAGCAGGACAAGAGCAGCCTGGCCCGTTTTTTCCTAAACGATGGCTCATGTTTCTGAAGCAGGCGATGCATAGTTACCAGCCCCCTTCCGCCGGACAGATGCAAAAAGCATGCAGACCTCTGAGACGGCGCCCCTTCCGGCTCAAACCCTGCGTGCTTACAGACCCCGTTGTCTGGTGATTGTTTCTATCATTCAACAATCTCATCAGCGGAGAGGTTTTATCGCTGGATGGCGGCACCATTTCCGTTGACGGGAAAAACCAGGACGGAAGCGGCACAGTACAGATCCTCAATGCAGGGGCACCTGCCATTCTTGCTGGAGTTTATCATGTGCAGGATGCAAATGGGAATTATTACGGACTGGCTAACGTGGATGTGAAACAGAACGCCGTCATCAATGTCCATGAAGATGCAAAGGATACCAGCTACCAGGACAAGGATTACGGCAATCTTTCTGCTTCGGCCTTGGCGGCGCTGTCCAATGGGAAAATCACCCTGGACAAAGCCCAGGGAATCTACGGCAACATCACGGCGGACATCGATACGGATATTGATGAAACCCAGGCAGCGGAGATGCCTGCCGGAACCATTGATCTGACCACGGCCCAAGGTGGTGAAGTCAAGGGGAACATCTCCGCCAACCGGGGCGGCACCGCCCGTGTCACCCTGAAGAACGGCACCTGGGAAGGACGCGGCACCGACTACCAGGATACCGGGACGGCCGGCACCCTGGACCTGACCATGGAGGACGGTTCTGTGTGGCATATGAAGGGCGACAGCTGGCTGACGTCCCTGTCCAATACATCCTCCCTGGTCGACATGAAGGCCGATGACAGCTGGCAGACCCTGCATATCGGGACCTTCCAGGGACAGGACGGCACGTTCCTCATGAAGACGGACCTGGACAGCCAGCAGGATGGCGACAAGGTCTATATCGACCAGGCCGAAGAAGGTAGCCGGGGCCAGGTGCAGGTCTATGACGCCAGTTTCCTGAAAGGGAAAGAAGTGACTGGTGCCAGGAATCTGCTGCTGATCACCGATGCCAGCAAGAATGCTGTTTTCACCGGCCGGTCTCTGGACAAAGGCGGCCTGTGGGATGTGACGCCGACCATCCAGCGCGGGGATACGGTTAAAGATGCCCAAGGGAACAGTGTCGGAACCCCGGAGGAATGGTATCTGACCAAAGTGGAAAAGAAAGTCAACCGGGATACGGTGCCCCTGGTCCGGGCTGCGGATATTGAGTACGGCCTGTACCGGGACAGCCTGGATACCCTGCGCCAGCGGATGGGGGACCTGCGGTTCCTGAAGAAGAAGGGCGAAGCCGCCGGCCTGTGGGCCCGGATGCGGAACGGGGAATTCAGCGGCCCGGACAGCCTGAATGCCCGGTATCATAATTTCCAGCTTGGCTATGATGAAGCGGTGAACCCCAAGAGCGTGTACGGGGTGCTGGCAGAACGGGGGATTGCTTCCCCGGCCTATGCCTATGGCAAAGGGAAGGACCACACCCTGGCCGGGGCCCTGTACGGTACCTGGTTCGGGGACAACGGCAGCTATACGGACGTGGTGGCCCGGTACAACCGGGATGACGCCCACGTCAGCACCTACGGCGGCTATCCGGACCGGGCGGACTGGCGGAGCCATGACCTGAGTGCCAGCGTGGAATACGGCCGGACCATCCCGGTGTCTGACAAGGGGTACTTTGTGGAACCCCAGACCCAGTTCCAGGTGGGCCATCTGGGCAGTTATTCCTACACGACGCTGCGGGGCAAAAAGGTGTATGCCGGCGGGTATGACAGCGCCGTCGGCCGGATCGGCTTTGCGGCCGGCCGGCGGGGCGGAGAAGCCGGCCATCCCTACGACTGGTACGTAAAAGCCAGCCTGCTCCACGAATTCGGCGGAGACCGGGCCCTGCATCTGGCGGCGCCGGACGGGGAAACCCTGGACGAGCGGCTGGACCATCAGGGAACCTGGTACACCCTGGGCCTGGGCGGCAGCTTGCGGACCGGCAACCGGACGTACCTGTACGGCGACATGGAACGGAGCTTCGGCGGCAGCCTGCAGAAAAAGTGGCAGTGGAATATAGGGATGAACTGGCAGTTCTGATTTAGAGGAAACGAAAAACGCACGGCGTGGCCGTGCGTTTTTTTATGCCCCAAAATACGGGAAGCCCTTCCTGGCCGGCGTCCTTTCTGGCATCCCTCTAAAATACGGAAAAATTAAAAAAACCGTGTAGGTTTTTTTGCAGCCAGGACAATATAAGGGTGACAGGTGACAAGAGACACACGGACACCGGCCGAAAGTGCCGGCCGGCAAGCCCGCGGGCGCCGGCTGACGGTGGCGGCCGGGCACGCAGGGTCACCGGGAAGGAGGTGAACAGCATGGCAGAGAATTTCAACGTTGTGAAACGCACCCTGGGCGTCGTGATGGAAAACGGCGTCGACGCGCACGATGAAATGACCTATAAGACCTACCTCTTCAGCGGCGTGAAGCCGTCTGCAGAGAAGGAGGCCATCATCGCCGCGGCACGGGCCCTGGGCGGTCTGATCGATGCCGTCATGGCGGCGGTCAGCCTGACCGAAAAGTCCGACAACAAACAGGCCTGACGCGGCCGGAGCCGTCCCGGCGCGGGGCGGCGCAGAGAGTAAGGATTGTAAGGAAAGAGAGGAAAGAACATGGCAGACGAAATGAGTCCGGTAAAGGAACAGAAACTCGAATTGATCTTCAAGACGTCCGGCGGGCAGAAAAAGACCATCGCCGTCAGCAAACCGCGTGCCGACCTGACGAAGGCGGAAGCCGAAGCAGCGATGCAGAAAGTCATCGACGCGAATGTGTTTACGTCGTCCAAGGGCGACCTGACGGGTATCGTCGGGGCCCGCATGCGCACCACGAACCTGGATCCGCTGGCGTAAGCCGGGAACGGGAAGGAGGGCGTCAATGGACGCGGGCCAGTGGCTGGACTGCATCACCAACGTGGGGTTTCCCATCGTCCTCAGCTGGTACTTGCTGGTGCGCATGGAGAACAAGCTCGCCGGTCTGACGGATGTATTGCGCGAACTCAGCGCCAATGTGGCGGCCCTGGGAACGAAGTAGTCCCTGCGGCGCAGTCTTGTACGTACAAGTAGATACGGTATCATCAGAAAGGGAAGACGGCCGGACATGTCCCGGCCGTCTTTTTTGCCCTTCTGCCAGGGCCTTTCCCGTGTAGGCGCGCAGGACATCGTGCGAACAGCAGGGTGACGGGGCAATCCGGCGGCCGGTCCGCCGGGCGGATCCGCCGACTGTCGGGAAAGAGAGGGAACAAGATGTCCTATTGGAAAGTGACGGAACTGGATCTGGCGGTCCTGGCGCTGGAGGCGCGCGGGGCCGTCGACAAGGTGTATCTGCATTGGACGGCCGGGCACTACGGCCAGATTTTCGACGAGTACCACCTGCTCGTGGACGCCGACGGGAGCGTGTACGCGGCCTGCGGCTCGTTCCGGGAGCACAAGGCCCACACGTGGCGGCGCAACGGCCGCAGCATCGGGATTGCCCTGTGCGGCGCCTATCGCGCCCGGGCCTCGCTGCCGGGGTACACCCTGGGTCAGGCGGAACCGCCCCTGGAGCGGGCCCAGGTGCTGATTTCGCGCCTGCCGGGGATGATTGATTTCGGCCCGGAACCGCCCCTGCCGGCACAGCTCGAGGCGCTGGCCCGGGTTGTGGCCCTCGTGTGCCGCGGGCTGCAGCTGCCCATTGACACCGACACGGTGATGACCCATTGCGAGGCCGCCCTCGAAGACGGCTACGGGCCTTGTTCCAACGACCCGGAAACGCGCTGGGATTTGTGGTTCCTGCCGAACGCCGATCCCGGAGCCGACGCCGCCCTGAGCCTGGAAGCGGCGCAGAAACGGGAAGCAGAGGCCTTCACCCTGACGCCTGAAGACGCCGGCGGCCGGGCGGTGACGCTCATCCGGCAGCTCCCCCTGAGTCCGGGCGGCGCCCTGCTGCGCGGCAAGGCGCAGTGGTACGCGGAACAGGACCGGTGGCTGCACTGAGGGAGGGCCGTTCTGAAAACGTTTCACGTGAAACACGGAGGGAGGGGGATACAGAACATTGTTGTGACACTCATGTGGAAATGGTATAATCAAATAAATAGAATTGCGAAGAAGACCGGCCCTTCGGGACCGGCTTTCTTTGGCTTCCGGACTGTCGCCGCACGGCGCGCGGCACCCGGTCAGGAAGGAAGGTGGGAATCCGATGAAGAAGATACTGGTGGTCGGCAGCATCAACATGGACTGCGTCATCCGCCTGCCCCGGCGGCCCCGCCCCGGTGAAACGGTTTTCTGCAGCACCGTGTCGCACGTGCCGGGCGGCAAGGGGGCGAACCAGGCCTACGCCCTGGGCCGCATGGGGACCGGAGTGTCCCTGATCGGCGCAGTGGGGCAGGACGAGTTCGGCCGCATTTCTCTGGCGAACCTGCGCGCCGCCGGCGTCGACACGACGGGTGTCCGCGTCAGCGCGGACGAGGATACGGGCCGGGCCTTCATTGAAGTGGAGGACGACGGACAGAACAGCATCATCGTCCTCGGCGGCGCCAACACGCATGTGACGGAACAGGACCTGCTCGCTCACGAGGCACTGTTCGACCGTTGCGAAGCCCTCATCATGCAGCTCGAAACCCCGCTGGATACCGTGACGGCGGCGGCCCGCCTGGCACGGCGGAAAGGGAAGCTGGTCCTCCTCGACCCGGCACCGGCCCGGCCGGACCTGCCGGCGGAACTGCTGCAGTGCGTCGATCTGCTGAAACCTAACGAAACGGAACTGGAAATCGTGTCCGGCCTGCCGGCGGATACGCGGGAGCAGTGCATCGCGGCAGCGCGGAGCCTGCTGGACCGGGGCGTCGGCCAGGTGCTGGTCACCCTCGGCGCCCGGGGTTCGCTCCTCGTGACGCGGGACGGAGAACTCTTCGTACCGGCCCGCAAGGTCAAAGCCGTCGACACGACGGCGGCCGGCGACTGCTTCAACGCCGCCTTCGCCTGCCGGCTGGAACGCTGCACGGATGCCTCCGGGGAACCTGCCGGCAGCCTGGCCGGCGCCAACTACCGCGAAGCCCTGGAATTCGCCACGGCCGCGGCGGCCATCGCCGTCACCCGGCCCGGCGCCCAGTCGTCCATCCCCTCGCGGGACGAGGTGGAACGCAGCCTCGCTGCGCCGGCCGGCGCGGACTGACCGGACGCCGGCGTTTCGCGGCCTGCCGGACCCTGTAACGACCGAACCAACGATGAAATGAAAAGGAGGATGTCCCTATCATGTCTGACTGGCTGCTTATTGCCCTGACGGTCCTGTCGGCCGTCGTCGTGGCCAAACTGATCCTGAAAAAGTACAATGCCATCTTCGTGTTCTTTGCCTCGGGCCTCGTCATCCTCATGGCCGCGAGCGTCCTGACGGGCACGCCGATTTTAGGGAAGGCGACCCTGGGCAACGTGGCCCTCGACGCCTTCGGCTTCCTCACGCAGACCTTTAAATCGAGCATCGCCGGAATCGGCTCCCTGATCATGGTCGTCACGGGCTACGCCACGTACATGAAACATACCCAGGCGTCGACCAAGCTGGCCTACATGGCGACGATGCATCTGGGCGGCATCCGCAACAAGTACCTGATCCTGGCCGCCTTCTACCTGACCGGCATGGCCCTGAAGCTGGTGCTGACGAGCCAGGCCAGCCTCGCCGTGCTGATGCTGGCCACCGTGTTTCCGGTCCTCATGGCCCTGGGCATCCGGCCCATCACCGGTGCTTCCGTCCTCGCCCTGTTGTGCCTGGACTACGGCCCCAACGACGGCAGTTCCCTCTTCATGAGCACCGTGGCCAAGCTGAACCCCGTGGAAATGTTCCTCCATTACCAGGCCCGCGTGGCCCTGTGCATCATCCTTGTCACGGCCGTCCTCATCCCCGTCTACTACCACTACATGGACCAAAAGGATGCCGAAGAGGGCCACAGCCCCGTCAAAGCTCCGGAACCGGTTTCCAACCCCGCTGTCCCCGGCTTCTACGTGCTGCTGCCCCTGATTCCGCTGATCATCGTGTTCGCGGACTACTTCATCCCGTCCACGAAGATTGATGTCATCACGGCCAACTTCATCGGCTTCGCCATCACGTTCCTCATCGAATTCATCCGCCGCAGCGACCGCGCCGCCATCCCGCAGGATATGGCGGTCATCCTCAAGGGCATGGCCGACGTCTTCGTCTCCGTGGTGTCCATCATCATTTCGGCCTCCGTGTTCGCCCAGGGCATCAAGATCCTCGGCGGCATCACGATTTTCACGAACTGGATTTCCGGCATGCAGGGTGCCGTGCTGCTGATCATGATCATCCTCACGGTCATCACGTACCTGTTTGCCATCATCATGGGCAGCGGCGCCGCGCCGTTCTTCGCCTTCGGCCCCCTGACCCCGGCCATTGCGGCGAAACTGGGCGTGCCCACCATGACCATTTTGCTGCCGATGGAACTCGCGACCTCCATCGGCCGCGCCTCGTCCCCGGTCTGCGGCGCCCTCATCGCCATCGCCGGTACGGCCGGCCTCGAGCCCATCGTGCTGGCCAAACGGACCGCGCCCCTGCTGTTTGTCATGCTCGTCGTCAATATCGCGGCATCGTATTTCTTTACCATGATGTAAGGGGTATCCTGTGCCGTCAATGTAAATGTTAGGAGGATAGTATGAAGAAAAAAGTCATTCTCGATTGCGATCCCGGTTCCGATGACGCCGTCGCCATCATGCTGGCCTGGTTTTCCGACGATATCGACCTGATGGCCATTACCACGGTCAACGGCAACCGCATCGTCCCCAAGACTACGGAGAACGCCCTGCGCATGGTCCAGTTCCTGCACGCCGGCGTACCGGTCTACCGGGGCTGCGGGGACCCCATCATCTGCAACGAAATCCCCTCGCGCAAGCCGAACCTGCCCCGCGTCACCCTGAACGACTGCCACGGCGATTTCCTGCCCCTGCCGGAAGCGAAGATCCAGCCGCAGCCCGAGCACGCCGTCTTCTACCTGGTCCGGACCCTCATGGAAAGCGACGGCGACATCTACGTGGCCGCCACGGCGCCCTTGACCAACATCGCCATGGCCCTGCGGATTGAGCCGCGCATTGCCGGCAAAATCAAGCAGCTCGTCATCATGGGCGGTGCCATTTGCGGCGCCAACGCCTCGCCGTCGGCGGAATTCAATTTCTACGCCGACCCCGAAGCTGCCAAGATCGTCATGGACACGGACATCCCCAAAGTGATCCTGCCGCTGGATGCCACATGGCGTGCCTGCATCACGGAAGAGCAGTGCCAGGAGCTGGCCGCCCTGGGCACACCGGCAGCGAAGTTCGCGGCCACCATGTCCCAAAAGCGCATTGACAACCTGAAAGTCAATGACATCTCGCAGCACAATTTCGATCTGCGCCATACGCCGGGCACCGTCGCCAGCGCCGTGCTGTACCGGTACGACAACACTATGGCGCCCATTCACGACGCCCTGACCATCGCCTACCTGATCGACCCGTCGGTCATCACGGAATGGGTGGACGCCAACGTCGACATCGAGATTATGAGCGGCATCTGCGACGGCCGCATGGTGGCGGACATCCACAACACCAAGAAAGGCAGGGATCCCGTCACGGCCAGGGTCGCCCTTAATGCCGACGCGGCGAAGTTCACCGCCATGCTGTTCGAGAACCTGGGCAGGAAGTAAGCGGATTATACGGAAAGCAGATTATACGGAAAGCGGACCCCCCTGGGGGAGGTCCGCTTTTTTGTATGCCGGGAGGGACAATTTTACGTTGCAAATGATTGTAACGTAAATCAAGATTTTCGGCTTTTCGTTGCAATCGTTTGCAACGAAAAGCAAAATAATTGATTTTACGTTGCAAATTTGGTACACTGACAGGGAAGGGAGGAGGAATGTGTGATGAAGGAAACAAAGACTCTGGAACTTAAGGAATCCGTTTCCAATACCTTTCTGAAAACAGTGAGTGCCTATGCCAATTTCGGTACCGGTACCATCCTGTTCGGCGTCCGGGATGACGGACAGGCTGTCGGGCTGCCGGATCCGCAGCGGAGCTGCCTTGATATTGAAAACAGGATCAACGACAGCATTTCCCCGAAACCGGATTATTCTCTGCGTATCGACAATTCCACGAAGGTCGTTACCCTGATTGTGCAGGAAGGGCCGTTCAAGCCGTATCTCTATAAGAGCAAAGCCTACCGGCGCAGCGATACGGCCACGGTGGAAGTGGACCAGATGGAATTGAAACGGCTGATTCTGGAGGGCAGCAACCGTTCCTTCGAGGAACTGCCTTATCCGGGAAAGCAGGACCTTACCTTCAAAACGCTGGAAAGGGAACTGCAGTCTGCCGTCCAACTGCAAACCCTGACGCAGGACACCTTGCGCACCCTGGGGCTTTTGACCGGCCAGGGGGCCTTCAACAATGCCGGCGCCTTGCTTGCGGACCGCAATGAGTTCAACGGGATTGACATCATCCGGTTCGGCGATACGGAAAATGAAATTCTGGAGCGGGAAACCTGCATTAAAAAGTCGCTGCTCCTGCAATTTGCAGATGCCATGGCAATATATCGCCGCAATTATCAACTGGAAAAGGTCGAGGGAGCGCGGCGTATCCGGCAGGAACTGATTCCGGAAACCGCTTACCGCGAAGCCTTGGCCAACGCGCTTGTCCATCGCATGTGGGATATCCCGGCCAATGTCCAGATCAGTATGTATACGGACCGGATTGAAATTGTCTCCCCGGGAGGCCTGCCGAGCGGTATTTCGGAAACGGAATATCTGCAGGGCAGCTTTTCCCGGTTGCGTAACCCCGTCTTAAGCAACGTGTTTTTCCGCCTCCATATTATTGAAATGTTCGGGACGGGAATCCGGCGGATCCGGCAGGCATACGCCGGCAGCTATCCGGAACCGGCCTTCCCCGTGTATGAAAACTCGCTGAAGGTGATTCTGCCCGTCTGCCGCAGCATGCCCGACATGGATGAAACCGAGCGGAAGGTCTACGACCTGCTCCGCTATGAAAGGGCCCTTTCCAGCAGTGCCCTGAGCCAGGCTTCCGGTATTCACCGCGCCACGCTGCTGCGTGTCGTCAAGCGGATGGTGGACCGCCACATCGTTCAGGTGACCGGCAGAGGCCGGGGTACCAGATATTCCCTTTGCGGACGGTCTTGAATATGCATCTTGTACGCACATATGAACCTTCCAAACATACTTTTTGCGGGTTCCTGTCCAAATTTGCCAAAAAGATGGCGAAAAGGTGGACAATTTCGGAAAAGCCTGTATAATGTAAAATATGTGTTTCTGCACAGCGCACCCCGTAGAGACAGAGAAGGGCGCTGGTGGGAAAAGGGAGTCTATTGGAGGTTCTTGTGCAATGAATGATGACAAACGCAATAGTTTTACCGGAACCCTCGGGTTCGTGATGGCGGCGGCCGGCAGTGCCGTCGGGTTGGGCAACATCTGGCGTTTCCCCTTCCTGGCGGCCCGTGACGGCGGCGGCCTTTTCCTGGTCTGCTACCTGCTGCTGGTGGCGACCTTCGGCTACACGCTGCTGACGACGGAAATCGCCCTTGGCCGCGGCACCCGCCAGGGTCCCCTGACGGCGCCTTCCAAGCTGGACCACCGCTTCGGCTGGACGGGCTTTCTGGCCTGCCTCGTACCGATCCTGATCCTGCCGTACTACAGCGTCATCGGCGGCTGGGTGCTGAAATACCTGTGGGCGTTCCTGTCCGGCGGCGCGCAGGCGGCGGCCGGCAGCAAATACTTCGGCGCCTTCATCACGAGCCAGTGGGAACCGATCTTCTGGTTCCTCCTCTTCATCCTGGCTACGTGCTTCGTCATCTACCACGGTGTCGAAAAGGGCATTGAACGCTATTCCAAAATCCTGATGCCGGTCTTCTTCGTGCTCATCGTCATCGTGTCCATCTACTCCCTGACCCTGAGCTGCACCGACCCGGCCACGGGCGTCACCCGCACGGGCTGGCAGGGCTTCCTGGTCTACACCATTCCGGACCTGAAGGGCCTTACCCTCGGCAAGTTCCTGACGGTCCTGATGGATGCCATGGGCCAGCTGTTCTATTCCATCTCCGTAGCCATGGGCATCATGATCGCCTACGGCTCCTACGCCAAGAACAACACGAACCTGTACCAGGCCGTCAACCACATCGAACTCTTTGATACGCTGGCCGCCTTCCTGGCCGGCACCATGATCATCCCCGCCGTGTTCACCTTCATGGGCCGCGAAGGCATGTCCGCCGGTCCGGCCCTGATGTTCATCTCCCTGCCGAAGGTCTTCGATGCCATGGGGCCCTTCGGCGTGGCGGCGGGCATCTTCTTCTTCCTCATGGTCACCTTTGCGGCCCTGACCAGCAACATCTCCATTCAGGAAGCCATTACGGCGAGCTTCATGGACCGCTTCGGCTGGTCCCGCAAAAAGACGACCTTCCTCGTCGGCCTCTATGCCCTCGTCGGCGGCATCGTCGTCTGCCTGGGCTACAACGTGTTCTTCTTCGAGCTGCCCCTGCCGAACGGCGCCGTCGCCCAGATCCTCGACCTGGCCGACTATATCAGCAACAACATCGCCATGCCGCTCGTGGCCATCGGCGAATGCGTCCTCATCGGCTGGGTTGTCGGTCCCAGATGGGTCATCGATGAATTCAGGAAGGGCGGATTCCCCTTCGGACGCGAGACCATGTACAAGGTCTTCGTCAAATTCGTCACCCCGATCCTGCTCTTCATCCTGTTCCTGCAGGCTTTCGGCGTTTTCAACTGATATTCAGAAAGAGGTAGCGGCCTTTCCGGCCCGCCAATGAAAAAGACGGCTCCGTAACCGTCCTGCCGGTGTTCCCTTGCGCGGGGACGCCGGAGGAGGCTGCGGAGCCTTTTTCTGCTTCTATTGGCCGGAGCGGCATGATATAATGAAGATATCGCATTATTTCCCGGGAAACAGGAGGTGTTTCCGGGCGGGAAAAGGAGGACATCATGCGGAAATCATTGCTTTTGCTGGCCCTCTGCACGCTGCTTTCCGGCGGGGTTGCGGGGCCGGCCCTGGCGGCGCCGGACCAGCCGCCGCGGGATAATTTCTACTGGCTGGGGCAGATCAATAAGGCGTCGGACATCATCAATACGGACGAGGGGCTCCTGACGCCGGAAGAGGGCCGTCGCTTCGCCCGGGGCATTGCGAAGGTGCTTCACGATGGCAACCAGCCCGGTGCGGAGCGGCCGTCGAACGTCATCCGCTTCGAGCCGTACCTGATCCGCGCGGCGGGCCCGCAGATCACGAAGATCCATGCGGGGCGTTCGTCCCAGGACATGCTGACCACGGTGGGCGTCATGGAACAGCGGGAGCACCTGCTGGCCATGGCGGATGCCCTGAACCGGGTGCAGCGGGACCTCATCCGGTTGGCGGATGCCCATCAGGATACCATCATACCGAACTATACGAACGGCGTGGCGGCGCAGCCGAACAGCCTGGCCCATTACCTGCTGGCCTATGCCGGCGCGTACGGGCGGGACATGCAGCGCGTGCGGGAATACTACAAGCGGCTGAATCGGTCGCCCATGGGGGCCACGGTCCTCAACGGCACGGGCTGGCCCCTCAACCGGGACCGGATGGCTGCCTATCTGGGGTTCGACGGACTGGCGTACAATACGTACGATGCCGGGCAGGTCTTTCCGCAGGAGGCGCCGGTCGAATCGGGCGGCATTGCGGACTGCATCGCCATCCATACGACCAGTTTCATTGAAGAAATCATGCAGCAGTACGCCCAGCCCCGGCCGTGGATCCTGCTGAAGGAGGGCGGCAGCAATACTTACGTTTCGTCCGCCATGCCGCAGAAGCGGAACCCGGGCATCCTGAACCGCTGCCGCACGGATGCGTCGACGTTGCTCGGCATGTCCGTGGAAGGGCTGTTCCGGTCCCACAATATCCCGGCAGGCATGGCCGACGGCCGCCTGAACGGGCGTACCGATGTGTTCCCCCAGGCGGTGAAGGTGCTGGACGGCATGGACCAGATCCTGAACAACCTCGTCATCCATCCCGAACGGTCCCTGGAAGAGCTGGACCAGGACTGGACCTGCTCCCAGGAAATCGCGGACCGGCTGATGAAGAATCACGGCATCCCCTTCCGTACGGGACATCACTTTGCCAGTGAAATCGTTTCCTATGCGCGGGCCCATGATATTACGCCGAAAGAGTTCACGTACGGGCTGGCACAGCAGGTGTACGCCCAGGTCGTCGAGGACGACCCTGTCCTGCCGCGGCCGTTCCCCATGACGGCGGCGGAATGGGACAGCGCGAAAGATCCGGCGGCCATTGTGCGCAATCGCAGCGTCAAAGGCGGCCCGCAGCCGGCGGAACTGGCGAAGATGCTGCGCATGGCGGAGGCTGCCGCGGCGGACCATGAAGCATGGACCAGGCAGACGCGGAAGAAGCTGGAGGATGCGGAAGCACGGTTGAATGCGGATTTTCAGGCCAAACTATAATCCGGGATGTCCTTTTTCAATGACGGATTGTCCTTGAACCGCAAGGTTCAGGGAAGACCCGTATGAATGGCAAAATGGATTATTTGATACGTGTCGTTTTTATACGTGTTTTTGCGACACGTATTAAAACGGGAAGAACAAAAAAATCTCCTGTGACAGGCGTCTGTCACAGGAGATTCCGTATTTCTCAGGCAATTCACTGCTGCGCACTGACCAGCCCTTCCGTCGAAATCGCCTTCTTGCTCACTAAGCTGATTCCGCAGAACACGCCGCCGCAGACGAGCCATTCGGCGTAAATCACATGGGGCAGGACGCGGACGGCCGGGAAGAACATCCAGGCGGCGAGCACGATGACGGAGGCGAGGATCGTCCAGAACGCGGCCTGGCGGGAGCAGTACTGGGGAGCATACATGGTCATGAGCACGATGACGGAGAAGGCCGCCATGAGGGACAGGCCGGCCATGAGGGTGGAAATGATGCCGCTGATGGTGAGGGCGAAGCCCAGGGTCAACAGGCCGAGCAGGAGGACGGAGACGCGGGTGACGCGCATGTATTTCCTGTCGTCCATTCCGGGGTCGATGAAGCGTTTATGGATGTCGTGGGAATACAGCGTGGCGGCCGACAGGAGCAGGTTGCAGGCCGTGCTGACATCGGCGGCCCAGAGGGAGGCGAGGGTGATGCCGGCAACCCACGGGTTGAGGCTCATGATGAGGCGGGGCAGGGCCGTCGTGGGCGGGATGCCGGGATAGATTTCCGAGGCGATGACGCCGAGCAGGGCGGCGACGAAGCCGACGGGCAGCATGACGAGACCGCCGATGACGAAGCCTTTACGGGCGGTCCGGACGTCTTTGGCGCCCAGGGAGATCTGGATGATGGCCTGGAGGGACAGGTTGACCGTGACGAGGACGACGATCCACGTGACGATGGTCATGGGGCCGACGCCGCTGACGAAGTCCAGGGACGTGAGGGACGGGGCCTTGATGGCGACGACGTCGATGCCGCCGGTCATGGCCAGGATCAGGAAGGCGGCGACGGTGATGCCGATGTACTGCAGCGTCACGTTCAGGACGTTGGACTGGCTGGCGGACCACATGCCGCCGATGAGGGTGATGCCGATGAAGACGAGGGCGCTCGTGAGCATGCCTGTGAGGGGCGTGAAGATGGTGGGCAGCAGGGCGGCCAGGATGGCGCCGCCGGCCACGTACTGCAGGCTCATGATGACGAGCTGCACGAGGACCTGGCAGCCGATGCCGGCGATCATGCTGCGCCGGTCATAGTAGCGCTCCAGCAGTTCCGGCACGGTCGTGATGTTGAGCTGGCGGTACTTTTTCGCGACGGTGAGGCCCATGACGATGGCGCCGATGCCCCAGGCCGCCGTATACCAGCCGGCGGACAGGCCCACTTTGTACGCCTGTTCCGCGACGCCGATGGTCGATGCGCCGCCGACGGCAAGGCCGACGATGCTGACCATGACGAGGGTGGTGGGCAGTTTGCGGCTGGCGAGCACATAGGCTTCCGCCGACGCGGCAGCCCGCCGTTTCACATACCAGCTGATGCCGAACAGCACCCCGATGTAGACTAAAATGATGAAAACCTGAATGGCCGATGAACCCATTTCCGACACTCCTCTCTTGTCCTTCCCTTTTTCCGGTACCCATAAAAAAAGCCGTCCCTTGAGGGACGGCTCTGCCGCGGTACCACCCTGCTTACCGATGGAAACAAAAGAGGGTGGCCGCCAGGGACGGAAACAGGTTCCGCGGTACCACCCTCATTATCTCGAATCGATCAACTCATGGCCGTGTAACGGCAGCCACACCGGTGCAGCCTACTGTCAATTCAGCTGCACAGTTCCAGGATGAACTTCATGACCTTTTCCCTTGGCCCCTTGCACCACCCGGGGCCTCTCTGCGAAGTTCCAAGGCACTACTTTATCCCTTCGTCACTGTTGTCGTGTTGAATTATGGTTCCATTTTATCGGAAAGACGGCCAATGTCAAGCCTTGCTTCGCAATTTTTTTGCGGATGCGGCAAAACTGTTACATCCTGTACATTTTCACTGGCGGCTCAGGCGCGGCCCAGGGCGAAGACGGCACCGAGGATGAGCACGATGCCGGCTGTTTCAATCGGACCGAAGGCGAGGCCGAAGAAAAGCATACTGAAGAAGATGGACGACACGGGCTCCGTGGCGCCCAGGATGCCCGTCACCTGGGGCGGGATGTATTGGACACTGGCAATGTAGAGCGAGAAGGCGAGGACCGTGCCGAGGAGGACGACGAAGGCGAAGGCGCCGAGGAAGGGCAGGTCGCGGGGCATGTCGTAGTTCCAGGGCTGGGCGAAGGGCAGGCACACGAGGCCGCCGACGATCATGCCCCAGCCGACGGTGAGGGGCGCGCCCCAGCGCAGGATCATGTCGCGGGGCTGGACCGTGTAGAGGGCCGCGGCGGCGGCGGACAAAAGGCCCAGGACGAGCGCCTTCGGCGAAACGGCGAGGGAGTCCCAGCGGCCGCCGGTCACGATGAGGACCGTGCCGAGGACGGCGGCGAGGGTGCACCAGAATTCGCGCAGGCGGGGCAGGCGCCGTTCGCGCAGGCAGACCCACAGGACGATGAGGATGGCCATCAGGTACTGCAGGATGGTGGCGATGGCGGCGTTGCTCTCTTTGATGGTGGCAAAGTAGAAGTATTGGGTCCCCAGCATGCCGAGGGTGCCGAAGAGGACGAGGGGCAGGCGGTCCCGTTTTTCCCGCCAGATGCGGCAGGGATTCCGGCCGCTCAGGATCCGGTCGAGGCCGAGGAGGAAGAGGCCGGACAGGATCAGGCGGGCGCCGGTGAGCCAGTACGTCGGGATGGCGCGGTCCGTGAGCAGGTACTGGCCGGCGATGCCCGAGGCACCCCAGAAGATGCAGCCGGAGACGGCCATCAGGATGCCGCGGAGATGCTGGTTCTGATTGGGATTCCGCATATTACTTCAATACACCGATTTCTTTGTAGTATTTGGCAGCGCCCGGATGGAGCGGCACGTTGGCAATATCCTTGACGGCGTCGGCCGGTTGCAGGCCTTTCAGGTTCTTCTGGGATCTGCCCAGGTCCTCAATGTGCTCCCAGAAGGATTTGGTCATCTGGTAGACCGTGTCTTCCGGCAGGTCGCCGCGGCAGAACATGACCATCTTGACGGCCGTGGTCTGGACGGGGTCTTTCTGGTTCGGGTAGGTGCCGGCGGGAATCGTGTATTTCACGTACCAGGGATACTGGGCCTTCAGTTTGGCGAAGATGTCGTCGCCGATGCTGAGCAGGCTGCAGTTGGCCGTCAGGGCCTGGGAAACGGCGGACGCGGGGGCGCCGGACATGATCCAGGCGCCGTCGAGGGTGCCGTTCTGCAGCATGTCGGCGGCACCGCCGAAGGCAATGTATTCCGCCTTGAAGTCATCGGGGAAGTGCAGGCCGGCGGTGGTGAAATGGGCTTTGGCTTCGTTGTAGACGGACGACCCGGCGGAGGCCACGGCGAAATGCTTGCCTTTGACATCGGCCAGGGTCCTGATGCCCGACTTGTTGGTCACGACGACCTGATTCGGGTTCAGGTAGAGGCCGGCGATGGCCTTCAAATCTTTGTAGGCATGGCCTTTGAAACTGTCCGTGCCGTTCAGGCACTGGGACACGTTGCTCGAAATGGCGATGGAGACCTGGGCTTCGCCGTCCGACACCATGTTCAGGTTGGCGATGCCGCCGGCCGAGGCCTGGCTCGAGGCCTGCACACCGGGCACGGTCTTGTTCCAGTTGTTGGTGATGGCGGCACCGACGGCGTAGAGGGCGCCGGACGCGGAGGCTGTCGGGAAGTTGATCTTCACCTTCTGACCGGCCGCCGGCTGGGACGGTGCGGCGGCTTTCTTGTCCCCGCCGCCGCAGCCTGCGAGGGCGCCGATGGCGAAGGATGCCGTCAGGACGGCACACAGGGCGCGTTTCCAAAATCTGTTCATAGTAAGACTCCTTTCCTTGCTCCTAGAGCAGGACATCTTTTATTTTGCAGGCGCGGGAGGCAGCTTTTTGCGGCGGAGGAGCTGCAAAAAGAGCACGGCGGCCAGGCAGACGAAACCGGCGCCGTCCGTGACCATGCCCGGGTAGAGCAGGAAGGGGGCGGCGAGGATCAGCACGAGGCGTTCGGGGAGGCGGGCTTTCAGCAGGAGCCAGCCTTCGAGACCGGCCACGAGGGAGACCGTGCCCGCGCAGGCCGTGAAGAAGGTCCAGGCGCTCTGGGCGAAGGTGGCGGTCTTGTCGGCGCCCAGCAGCAGGATCGGGTTGTTCAGGAAGAAGAAGGGGATGAGGAAGCCGATGAGGCCCAGGCGGACGGCCCAGATACCGGTCCTGGTCTGGTCGCTCCCGGCGATGCCCGAGGCCACGTAGACGCTCATGGCGACAGGCGGCGTGATGTTGGACAGGCACGCGTAGATGAGGCAGAACAGGTGCGCCGTGAGGGCCGGCACGCCGGCGTTGATGAGGACCGGCACGGCGACGGCCTGGACGATGACGTAGGCGGCGACGCCGGGCACGCCCATGCCGAGGATGACGGACATGACCATGACCAGAAAGCCGGTCAGGTAGATGCTGCCGTTTTCGACGACGGACAGGATCAGGTAGCCCATGTTGAGGCCCATGCTGGTGAGCGTGACAGTGCCGATGATGACGCCGATGATGACGCAGCAGACACCGACGGAAATGGCGCTTTGGGCGCCTTCGACGGTGGCAGCGACGATGGCCTGCCAGCCCATGCGCGTTTCCTTGCGCAGCCAGCTGGCGATGATGGTGGCGAAAATGGAGACGACGGCCGCCAGCAGCGGCGTGTAGCCGGCGGACATAAGGCCGATGAGGGTGATCAGGGGCAGGACCAGATGGCCCTGTTCCTTCAGCACCTTCGTGGCATCGGGGATGTTCTCTTCCGCCAGGCCGGAAAGGCCCAGGCGCCGGGCTTCGAAGTGGACCGAGAAGAGCAGGCCCAGGTAGTACAGGAAGGCCGGCACGATGGCGGCAATCATGACGACGGTGTAGCTCAGGTTCAGGAATTCCGCCATGACGAAGCCGACGGCGCCCATGATGGGCGGGCAGAACTGGCCGCCCGTGGAGGCGACGGATTCGACGGCGCCGGCGAACTCTTTCTTATACCCGGTGCGCTTCATCAGGGGGATGGTGATGGTGCCCGTCGTGGCGACGTTGGCGATGGCCGAGCCGTTGATCATGCCCAGCAGGGCCGAAGCGACGACGGCCACCTTGGCCGGCCCGCCCGATGTCCGGCCCACGAGGGTCAGGGAAAAGTCATTGATGAATCGGGAGAACCCGCTGTGCTTCAGGAAGGCGCCGAACAGGACGAAGAGGAAGATGTACGTCGCCGAGACGCCGATGCCGGTGCCCAGCAGGCCCTGGGTGCCCCAGAACTGGGTGACGAGGACCCGTTTCAGCGTGAAGCCGTTGTGCCCCAACAGGCCCGGCAGGTAGGCGCCGAACCAGTTGTAGGCCAGGAAGACCAGCGCCAGGACCGCCAGGTTGCCCGACGCGCGGCGCGCTGCCTCGAAAACCACGGCGACCGCCACGGCGGCGATGCCGACCTCGAAGCCGGTGACGCGGCCGCCGGTCTCGGCGATGCGCGTGAAGTTCAGGACCAGGTAGCCGAAGGACGCCGTCGACAGGACGATGAGCACCATATCCCGCAGCGGCGGCACGGTAAAGGTCCGTTTTTCCTTTTTATACGCCGGGAAGAGAAGGAACGTGAACAACAGGAGGAACATGCAGTGGAAGGCCCGCAGGTTGATGGCGCTGATGACGCCCGCAGTCGTGAAATACAACTGGAAGAGCGCCCAGAAACAAAGCAGGACCGTGAGGATTTTGCGCATGGGGCCCCGGTACGTGCGCAGCCGCGATTCGGCCTCCTTTTCCTCCAGCATGCGGCGCGCCTTTTCGTCAAGGCTGCGCTGCTGTGACGGGTCGATGGCCCGGGCCGCGGGGGTTCCGGAACCTTCGGCCCCGGGCGGATTGGTTGGCTTGTCCATGAAGACTTTCTCTCCTTACCTTTTAAAGAATTATCTAATATATATAAGCAACGTGTGCATATAATACCATATTTTGCCAAAATTTCACATGGTGCGGGTCTGGCGGGCAGGAAAAGGAACCCCCCGTCGGGGAAACTGTAAGGTTCGTAACAGTTTCCCCGGCCTGTGCCTGGCCCGGGGTTATGTTTCCGGGACGGCGCACAGGCGGCAGAGACCCTGGAAGAGCCGTGCCCCCGTGTCCTTGAAATGGCCGCCGGGATTCACGTCGAAGGCCGTGGCCACGCCCGCCTCCCGCAGGCGGATCTCGATGGCCCGCATGGTTTCCTCGACGGAGGCCATGACGGCGTTGCGCGTGTCCTTCTCTTTGTCGCCGAGGGAGAAGGCGGCCTGTTTCAGCTGGGCCGGCACGGGGCGGGAAAGGGCAAACTCCCGGAAGCCGGGGTACCACAGGGAGCCGGACGCGCAGACGCAGCCGTCGAACAGCGCTGTCTGGTACATGGCGTACAGCGCGAAGAGGCCGGCCAGGGAGTACCCGGCCAGGAAGCGCCGGGACGGCTGCAGGCCGGACGCCGCCCGGATTTCCCGTTCCGCCGCGGGCAGGACATCCTGGGTCAGGGCGGACAGATAGGGATCCGCCCCGCCGGTGAAGTCGCGGCCCCCCTTGAACACTTTCGGCGCCGGCCAGGGCGTAAAGTCCCGTTCCCAGTCGTTGCCGCCGATCAGGATCAGGACGGCGGGGAAAGAGGCATGGCGGGCTGTTTCCCATTGGGAAAGTTTCACGTGGAACAGTCCGGCTTCTTCGGGGGACAGGTGGACGCAGCCGAAGGGAAGGAACCCCTCCGGGGTATCCGGGACGTGCGCCGTGACGGTGAGAACGGCCGGGGGGACGGCGGCAGAGGCACTTTTGAGGGTAAGCAGCATGGCGGATCATCCTTTCTTTTCCCCATTATACAACGGACCGCGTTTTCTGCCTACCATCCGGGCGGGTTTTCGGTTTATCCGGGGCGGCGCTTATTGACATAAACCCCGGTAGCGTATACAATGAGGGCATAACCTAGAATTCACCTATGAATTACCCTGTACCAAAACGGGCTTATGCCTGCGGAAGGACCGGGACACCGGCTTCCGCTTGAAGATAAAGGAGTGAACACGATGGCTGATACCCTGTTGGAAATAAAAGGACTGCACGCCGGCGTTGCGGACAAGGAGATCCTGAAGGGACTGGACCTGACCGTGCGCAAGGGCGAAGTGCATGTCATCCTGGGACCGAACGGTTCCGGCAAATCGACGCTCATGAACGTCATCATGGGCCATCCGAAGTATACGGTGTCCGGCGGCAGCATCGCCTTCGAAGGCGGGGACATTACGGCCCTGCCGACATTCGAACGGGCGCGCAAGGGCCTCTTCCTGTCCTTCCAGACGCCGGAAGAGATTCCCGGCATCACGGTGGAAAATATGCTGCGTACGGCCCGCCAGGCCATTACGGGCAAACGCGAGCGCATCTTCGCGTTCCGGAAGGAACTGAAGGCCACCATGGAGGAACTGCAGATGGACCCGTCCTATGCGGAGCGTTATCTGAACGTGGGCTTTTCGGGCGGCGAGAAGAAACGCAACGAAATCCTGCAGCTGCTCATGCTGAAGCCGAAACTGGCCCTGCTCGATGAAACCGATTCGGGCCTTGACGTCGATGCCGTGCAGATTGTGTCGAACGGCGTCCGCACATTCCACAACGAAGACAATGCGTGCCTCATCATCACGCACAATACGCGCATTCTGGACAAGCTGAAGGTGGACAAGGTGCACGTGCTGCTCGGCGGCCGCATCGTCGAGGAAGGCGGCCCGGAACTGGTCGGCGTCATCAACCGCGAAGGCTTCACCCACCTGCAGCAGAAAGCGTGAGGTGCGCCATGGAAGACGTGACCAGGAAGAAGACCTACGTCGAGGATATCGAGCGGTCCCTGTACGATATCCGCAACGAGGACCGTTCCCTTTACAAATCCGCCAAGGGATTGACGGAAGCCGTGGTCCGGGACATCTCGCAGCGCAAGGGCGACCCGGACTGGATGCTGCAAAAGCGGCTGGAATCCCTGAAAATCTACAATGAACTGTCCATGCCGTCGTGGGGGCCCGACCTGTCGCCCCTCCGCATGGACGATATCGTGACCTATGTGCGGCCCGACGCGAAGATGACGGGCAACTGGAAGGAAGTGCCCGCGGAGATCAAGGACACCTTCGACCGCCTGGGCATTCCCGAAGCGGAGAAGACCTCCCTGGCAGGCGTGGGCGCGCAGTACGACTCCGAAGTGGTCTACCACAGCGTGCAGAAGGAGCTGGCCGACCAGGGCGTCATCTACACCGATTTCGAGACCGCCGTGCGCGAGTACCCGGACCTCGTGAAGGAATACTTTATGACGCTCATCCCGCCGACGGCCCATAAGTTCGCCGCCCTGCACGGAGCCGTGTGGTCCGGCGGGTCCTTCGTCTACGTGCCCGAGGGCGTGCACGTGGACATCCCCCTGCAGAGTTATTTCCGCCTCAACGCGGCGGGCGCGGGGCAGTTCGAACACACCCTGATCATTTGTGAAAAAGGGTCGGCCCTGCACTTCATCGAAGGCTGCTCGGCACCGAAATACAACGTGACGAACCTCCATGCCGGCGCCGTCGAGCTGTTCGTCAAGGAAGGCGCGCGCCTGCGCTATTCCACCATCGAGAACTGGTCCCGCAACATGATGAACCTCAACACCAAGCGGGCCCTCGTCGACAAGGACGGCGTCATCGAGTGGGTGTCCGGCTCCTTCGGGTCCCACGTGTCGTGCCTCTATCCGACGAGCGTCCTGCGCGGGGAGAACGCCAAGTGCGAATTCACGGGCGTCACCTTCGCGTCGAAGGGCCAGGACCTGGACACGGGCGCCAGCGCCCTGCTGCTGGCACCGCACACGTCGGCGAACATCAACACCCGCACCATTTCCAAGGCCGGCGGCAAGGCGACGTACCGCAGCGCCGTCAAGGTCGCCCCGGCGGCGAAGGGCGCCAAGTGCCTCGTCAACTGCGAGTCCCTCATGCTCGACGACCGGTCGCGCAGCGACACCCTGCCGGTCATGGACATCCAGGCCGCCGACGTCGAGGTCGGCCACGAGGCGAAGATCGGCCGCATCTCCGACGAGGCGATCTTCTACCTGACGAGCCGCGGCATCGACGAGAAAGAGGCCCAGGCCATGATTGTGCGTGGCTTTGTGGAGCCCATTTCCAAGGCCCTGCCGGTGGAATACGCCGTGGAAATGAACAACCTGATCAATCTGGAACTCGAAGGGACCATGGGGTAAGGAGGAATGGCAATGGAAAAGGAAAAGACATTGTACAGCGCCATCCCCATGCGGACCTGGAGATGGCTCGGCGTCAACGGGGCCTATGTGCCGGCCGGCGTGGTGCCGGCGGACGGGAACGATGTCCCGGCCGGGGCGGACCGTCAATGGTCCGTCGCACAAGGCGCGGTCCGGACGGAAACCGTCGTGTACCGCACGGAACAGGCGGGAAGGGTGACAATCGATGTCGCCCCCGGCGCGCAGCTGCACTACACGCAAGTGCAGCTGCTGCCGGCGGACAAGGGCCACGTCGATTCGTTGGAAATCAACGTGGCGGAAGGCGCCGAAGCCCGTGTGACGATTGCCGAGCTGGGCGCGGCGGAAACGGTCAGCAAAGTGACGATCAACCTGGCCGGCGACGGGGCCGTCGGGGACCTGGCCGCCATCTACCTGGGCAACGGCAGCCGGAAGGTGGACCTGAACTATGTGATCCGCCAGGCAGGCCGCAGGACGAAGGCGGACATGCAGGTGCGCGGCGCCTTGAAGGACTGCAGTGAAAAGATCTTCCGCGGCACCCTGGACTTTCTCCGCGGCAGCAAGGGCAGCGTCGGCCGGGAGCGCGAAGAAGTGGTGCTCCTGAACGAAGGCGTGCGCAACCGCAGCGTACCCCTCATGCTGTCCGGGGAAGACGACGTGGACGGCCATCACGCGGTCAGCGTCGGCAAAATGGACCAGGAAAAGCTGTTCTACATCACGAGCCGGGGCTTGGACCTGAGCGAGGCCCAGCGCCTCGTCGTGGAGGCTTCTTTCAATCCCGTGCTGGAACGCGTGGAAGACACAGCCTTACGGGCTGAAATCGAGCAATATATAGAGGAGAGGATTTCCGATGGCAAGTAAAGATTTCCGGCTTGATTTTCCGCTGCTGCAGCAGAAAATGAACGGCAAGCCGCTGACCTACCTCGACAACGGGGCCACGACGCAGAAACCGGAAAGCGTCGTCCGTTCCATTTGCGGGTACTACGGCGGCTGTAACGCCAACCCGCACCGCGGCGCCTACGAACTGAGCGTCAAGGCGACGGATGTCTATGAAAACGCGCGCGTCAAGGTGCAGCATTTCATCAACGCGCCCAAATCCAATGAAATCATTTTCACGAAGAACGCGACGGAAGCGCTCAACCTGGTGGCTTACAGCTACGGTCTGACCTTTGTGCAGCCCGGGGACGAGATCGTCCTCTCCATCGCCGAACACCACAGCAATCTGGTTCCGTGGCAGATGGTGGCCCGGGCCAAAGGCGCCACGCTGAAATACATCTATCTGGAGCCGGACGGCAACCTGTCCGACGAAGACATTGAGACCAAGATCACGGAAAAGACGAAGATCGTCGCCGTGACCCATGTGTCCAACGTGCTCGGCCTCGTGAACGACGTCCGCAAAGTCGTCGACAAGGCCCACAGCGTCGGGGCGGTCTGCGTCGTCGACGGGTCCCAGAGCGTGGCCCATATGGCCGTCGATGTGCGGCAGCTGGACTGCGACTTCTTCGCCTTCAGCGGCCATAAATTGCTGAGCCCCATGGGCATCGGCGTGCTCTACGGCAAAGAGGCGCTGCTCGACAAGATGCCGCCCTTCCTGCGCGGCGGCGATATGATCGACTACGTGACCGAACAGGAAACGACCTTCGCGGAGCTGCCCCAGAAGTTCGAGGCAGGCACGCAGAACGTCGGCGGCGCCGCCGGCCTGGCCGCGGCCATCGAGTATCTGGAGGACTTCACCTTCGGCCGCATCGAAGCCATTGAACAGGAACTCCTCGGCTATGCCCTGCCGCAGCTGCGCGAACTGCCCTATATCGAACTCTACGGCTGCGACTCCGCGCGGAACAACAAGACGGGCATCATCACCTTCAACGTGAAGGATGTCCATCCCCACGACGTTTCCACCATCCTCGATGCCCAGGGCGTCGCCATCCGGGCCGGGCACCACTGCGCCCAGCCGCTCATGCAGTACCTGGGGCAGAACGCCACGTGCCGCGCCAGCTTCTATCTGTACAACACGAAAGAAGACGTGGACCGCTGGATCGCGGCCCTGAAGACCGTGCGCAACGTAATGCGCCTGGAGTGACGGGGGAGGTACGGCCATGACCGATTTAGGCGGAATCTATACGGAACTGATTGCGGAAGAAAGCCGCAATCCGGAAAACAAACACCATCTGGACCATCCCAACCTCACCGAACGGGGCCATAACCCCAGCTGCGGCGATGAAATCACCCTGGAACTCGACGTGGAAGACGGCGTCATCAAGGACGCCGCCTTTACCGGCGTGGGCTGTGCCATTTCCCAGGCCTCGACATCGCTCATGATCAGCCTCATCAAAGGGCAGCCCGTGGAAAAGGCGCGGCACTTGGCCGGCCTGTTCCTGAAGATGATCAAGGGCGAAGTGACGGACGAAAGCGAACTGGAAGAACTGGAAGACGCCGCCGCCCTGCAGAGCATCTCCCACATGCCGGCCCGCGTGAAGTGCGCCGTGCTGTCGTGGCATACGCTGGAAACGGCGCTGGACAAGAAAAAATAAACGGGATGCGGACCCCGGAATCCCGGACAGACAACGAATTCTCCCCGCTTTACCAGGAGGATTGCCCGTGCGCCTGTCCGGGATTTTTTACGCGCTTTCCCCCTCCGGAGAAGATTGTTCACAAATTTGCCACATTGATCCGATATAATCCGCATATAAAGTATATACAATTGGCGTGCAGGCAGGCCTGCAAGGGTTCGGTTCCATCCTCAAAAAGGGCGCCATACATCAACAGGAGGGATTCAATTGAAGAAATACGTAGCAGAATTCATCGGAACGTTCGTCCTCGTCTTTATCGGCTGCGGCACAGCGGCTACCGTGGGGTGCGACCCCAAAGCGGGCTCCGGGTATATCCTGACAGCCCTGGCCTTCGGCTTGTCCATCGTCGCCATGGCCTATTCCATCGGCAATATTTCCGGCTGTCACGTCAACCCGGCCGTATCGTTGTCCTGCCTGCTGGCGGGACGGATGCCCGGGAAGGATTTCGCCGGCTATGTGGTGGCCCAGTTTCTCGGCGCCATGGCGGCAGCGGGCGTCCTGACGGTGTTCGTTTCCCCGGAAGGCGGCTTGGGCACGAACGCCCTGTTCCAAGGGGAAGTGGGTGCCTCTTTCCTGATTGAGGTCATCCTGACCTTCATCTTCACCATGGCCGTCCTCGGTGCTACGGCCAAACCGGGGAACGCCAGCGTGGCCGGCCTCGTCATCGGCCTGTCCCTGACCCTGGTCCACATCCTCGGCATCGCCTATACGGGCACTTCCGTCAATCCCGCCCGCAGCTTCGGGCCGGCCCTCTTCGTCGGCGGCGAAGCCCTGGCCGATGTGTGGGTCTTTATCCTGGCACCTTTGGTCGGCGGCGCCCTGAGCGCCTTCGTCTACAGTTTCCTGTCCGGCGGCAAGGGCAGTGAAACCGCGTAACGTAAAAGGGATGACGACACCCCGGTACACGAACGTGTCCGGGGTGCTTTTTTATACGGTCTGTCTATTTTTCGGTTAGCGCTGGCTTTCCGGTACTGTCTCCGGGAAGCATCGTTATTTCTTCTTATACCCTGTAATCATGGTCGCGAAGAAGCAGATTACGGTCAGCCAGGCGAATGTTTTATGGACTTTCATGGGAATGCCCCCTTTCCGGATATACATCCTTCTACATCCTGCCCATAGTTTACCTAAACTAACTTGTTTTGTCAAAGGCAGGGAGGAAATACCGGCTGCGGAAAGGGCAGAGGGCCCGATGGTCAGGGAAGCAGTGCGAGGATTTCCTGCAGCGTCTTTCTCCCGAATCCGACCTGCCGACCGTCATCGACGACGAGGCAGGGAACGCCCATGATGTTGTATTTTTCCCTGGCATCCGGGAAGCGGGCGATATCGAAGACTTCCGCCGTCATGGCAGGATTCAGTGCCGCGATATGCTGTGCGCTGGTTACGGTTTCCGGGCAGATGGTGCAGGACAGGGATACGAAGACTTTCAGGTCATGCCTGCCCGCCGCCGCAATGGCATGACGGTCTTCTTCCGCGAGCGGCTGCCCGGGGCCGGCCGCATTGTAAAGCCCCAGCAGGAAAGAGGTAAATTCATGCCCGCCGGGAACTCCGTGGAAGGCGAGGCCTGTCCAGGACCCGCCGGGGCGTTCGATGCGGACGCAGGGAACACCGGTATCCGGCAGCGGGGTTTCCCGGAGGGTGAGTTTGTCCGTCAGGGCGCATAGTTCCGTCAGATAGTGCCGCAGCTCCGCCGAGGCGGCCGAGTTGTTATAATGCAGCGCGAGCACCAGGGGCGTTTCCATTTTGGCAAACAAAAGGGACATCTGCGCCTTCATGGCGGTGCTGAAAAGTTCCTCCTCCGTGCCCTCCTCTTCCTGCGGGGCGGATTCCCCGACGGGGGTGACGGGCTGGCGGGGATGGAGCCCGGTCTCCTTTTGTTTCCGGGCGGCGTAGCGTTCCAGTTCCGTCGCCGCCAGGGCGCCGTCCCCGACGGCTGTCGCGACCTGGCGGAGGGGCTTGATGCAGAGGTCGCCGGCAGCGTATACGCCGTCTGCGGAAGTCTTTTGCAGGCGGTCCGTGACGACATAGCCTTGGGCATCGCAGTCGACCAGGCCCTGTACCAGTGCGGTGGCGGGTTCATAACCGGCCAATACGAAGACGCCGATGGGTCCGTTGTCTGCGGACCGGAACGTCGTCTTCCTGTGAGTCTCCGTATCCGTGTAGGTGATGGCCTGCACGCTCCCGTCTCCTTCCACGGAATCCACCGTGCAATGGGTCAGCACGGTGATTTTGGGGTGATGCAGCGCCGGTTCGGCCACCGCGGCCGCACAGGAGAACCCCTCTTTGCGGATCAGGATGGTGACGTGCCGGGCGTACTTCGTCAGGAAGACGCTTTCTTCGGCCGCGGCAAATCCGCCGCCAAGGACGAAGACATCTCGCCCGGTGAAGAATTCGCCGTCGCAGGTGGCGCAGTAGGCGACGCCGCGTCCCCGGTAGTCCGTTTCGCCCTGGAAGCCGATTGGGCGGGGGCGGGCTCCGGTGGCAAGCAGGATGCCGAAGGCGGAGAGGGTGCCGCGCGAAGTCTCCACGTGTTTGACGGGGCCGTCCAAATGGAGTTTCAACGCTTCGGCAAGCAGGAATTCAGCCCCGAAACGTTCCGCCTGGTTGCGCATGGTTTCCGTCAATGCCGTGCCGCTGGAAGAGAGGACGCCGGGATAATTCACGATGTCATGGGTGAGGGCGGCCTGCCCGCCGAAGCGTTCTTTTTCCAGGACGAGGACGCGGTAACGGGCCCTGGCCAGGTACAGGGCGGCCGTCAGTCCTGCCGGGCCGCCGCCGATGATGATGACATCGTACAGTGTTTTTTCATCAACCATAGTGTTTTCCTCGTATGAAAAAGGCAGGGGCCGCCTTTCGGATGCCCCTGCCGCGGAATCATAACTGACCGACCAGGTCCAGGCTCGGCGTAAGGGTCTTTTCGCCGGGATGCCATTTTGCCGGGCATACCTGGTCACCATGTTCGTGGACGAACTGGCAGGCCTGCAGCTTGCGAAGGAGCTCGTCGGCATTGCGGCCCACGTTGCCGGCGCTCACCTCGTAAGCGGTGATTCTGCCTTCCGGGTTCACAATGAACGTACCGCGTTCCGCAACGCCGGCCGATTCGATATAGACATCGAAATCCTTGGACAAAGCGTGGGTCGGGTCGGCCACCATCGGATAGGCGATGGTGCGGATCTTGTCCGAAGCATCGTGCCAGGCTTTATGGACATAGGCCGTATCGCAGGATACGGAATAAATCTCGCAGCCCGCCTTCTTGAATTCGTCATATCTGGCAGCCAGATCTTCCAGTTCCGTAGGGCAGACAAAGGTGAAGTCTGCAGGATAGAAGAAGAAGATGGACCATTTGCCTAAAATATCCTTTTTGGAAACATCGACGATTTTTCCGTTCAGGAATGCACTGGCAGTAAAATCACTGACTTCTTTGGAAATTAAGGACATGGAACAACCTCCTTTGAACAATATCTTGTCCTGAAATTTTTAGTTAGCGTTAACTAACTACATTCAGTATAGCAAGGTTCATTCCAGATGTCAATAATAATTATCAAATAATGTTCTTTATGTTTTCTGCAGGCCGTGCAGGACGCTTTGAACGCTGCGTCCTGCTGCCTCAGGGGTTCGCCTTGACGGCCCACCGCAGCTTCGTCGGCTTTGCCCGGGGATTGCGGGCGCATTCGGCGGCCGAAGGACGGATCACGTCGCGGGCCACGGCGGAGAAGATGCCTTCGTTATGGTACAGCTTGAAGGCCTTCTTGACGAGGCGGTCTTCGCCGGAGTGGAAGGTGAGGACGGCGACGCGGCCGCCCGGGGCGAGGACGCCGGGGAGGCTGTCCAGGAAGCGGACGAAGGCGTCGAATTCGCCATTCACGTCGATGCGCAGGGCCTGGAAGACGCGGGCGCTGCTCTTTTTCACGGCGTCCCGGCGGTCCTTTTTAGGCAGGAATTCCAGCGCCTTTTCCACCTCGCGGTGCAGGGCCGTGGTCGTGACGATGGGCGTGCCGCGCCGCAGGTCGCCGCAGATGGTGCGGGCGATGGCTTCAGCGTAGGGTTCGTCGGAGTTTTCGACGAAGAGGTGGACCAGGTCGTCCTGCGAAAGCTTGCGCAGCAGGTCCGCCGCCGAAATGCCGCGGTCCGGGTTCATGCGCAGGTCCAGGGGCCCGTCGGCTTTGTAGGAGAAGCCGCGGTCCGGGTTGTCGAGCTGCATGGACGAAATGCCCAGATCGGCCAGGACGAAGTCGAACGGCCCGGTTTCGGCAGCCAGCCTGGCGATGCCGGCGAAGTTCATGTGCCGGATGGTGAGGATGTCCTCCCCGTACCCGGCGTCGCGCAGGCGCTTTTCCGTCTTCACGATTTCGATGGGGTCCACATCGGTGGCGTACAGATGCCCGCGGCCCTGCAGCCTGGCCAGCATGGCCCGCGTGTGGCCGCCGTAGCCCAGGGTGGCGTCAAAGCCCTGCTGCCCGGGCCGGATCTGCAGAAAATCCAGGATTTCCTCCACCATGATGGGGATATGCGTTCCCGCCGGCGTGTTGCCCTTGGCCGTCACGTGCCCGGCGATGGCGCCGTACTTTTCCGGATGGAGCTCCTTGTACTTCTCCTTGAAATTTTTCGGGTAATGGCCCTTATAGTGGATGCGGCGGTGGTGCACCGGTTCCTTTTCCGGGCCCCCGTCGCGCGTTACATCGTCCGTCATAGTGATTGTCCTTTCCTGTGCGATGTATGGGGTTGCACTACCTAAACTATACTATGGAACAGCGTGTACCGCAATTGTCCAGGTTGTGTAAAGCGGCGGGCTACGATATAATAGAGGAAATGAGGCCCTGCCGCGGCGGGGTACAAGGGGGACGTGCCATGGTTACGAACAATGCGATTGAGGCGTGGCTGCAGGAACAGGGCCATCCGGTCAAGCCGTTGAAGGATCCGCGGACGGGGACGCCGGTCTATGTGGTCCGGCATCCGTCTGCGGCGGCCCGGATGGAGTACACGGGCATGGTGGCAGTGCCGCCGGGCCGGTTCATGATGATCAAGGTGGTGGGGTGCAGCCTGGAAAAGTACCATCCCCGGGCCTGCGAGGCTGTGCTGATGCAGTTCAACGGCCTCATGAACCGCCGCCCCTCGAAGGACAGCTATAACTACAGTGTCGACCATAACCACCTGGCCATCGTCTTCTGGCCGGAGAATACGACGGTGGGGGAGATGCAGCGCGTCATGGAATACGGGTTCGACCGGCTCGATTTCATGTACCGCAATCTGGAGCGCCTCGATTTGGAAGGGTGAAGAAGGGCCTGCGGGCCGGATTCCGGAACTTTTGGGATTTTTCAATTTCAGCCTTGACAAATAGGGGGTTTCGCTGTATTATAATCGAGTAACACGTATGGTCCACTAGCTCAGCTGGCAGAGCAACTGACTCTTAATCAGTGGGTCCGGGGTTCGAATCCCCGGTGGATCACCATGTGGGCGCTTAGCTCAGCTGGGAGAGCGTCTGCCTTACAAGCAGAATGTCAGCAGTTCGATCCTGTTAGCGCCCACCAACTCCCGAGAATAAGACCTTTGGATGATTCCAGAGGTCTTTTTTGGTTCTTTGTCAAATTTTGGGGTGCTAAAGTGTCTATGCACTCCTGGAGAGGACATGCACTGAATACAGTGCGTGTCCTTTTTCGTTGCGTGTGTTAATGTACAAGATCCTATTACGAAAGCGCTCAAAATTGCGCAGACCAAATGAGACACGTTTTAACACCTTGATTTTATTGTTGCAGCCTTCAGTAAAGCCGTTGGAGTAAGGATATATAAGGGCGCTCCTAATTTCTTCGTACCAATAGGTAAAGGACTTAACCAGAGAGTTCATTTCCGGTAAATCAGCGCTTTTTACCAGGTCTATCCATGCTGAAAGTGCCCAAGAAATGTTGGTATGATCCTTGAATCGAAGCACCTTGGAAAATGCGTATTTTAGCGCGTAAGCACATCTTAGACGAGGAGAACAGCGAAGGATTCCCTCCAGCTTTATAAGCTCTTCTTCGGTTAATTTCTCATATGGTTTCGTTAAGATTGTCTTGTTGGACTTAAACATTCGGCTATGGTGACAAAGGCGCTTTTGCTCTGCTTTGCGAACGCGCTCCATGGCCCATTGGACTAAGCGGATCATATGAAAACGGTCTGCCACGATGCGCGCCTTGGGGAAGATCGTTTTTATGACTGAACGGAACTGCATAGACATGTCCATTGTGACAAATTCTACTTTTCGTCGTTCACTCATTGGAAATTGATAGAAATACTGGAGCAGAGCCGGTGTGGTTCGTGCCGGAAGAATGTCCATTATACGCTTGTTTTCAGAGTCAGTGATGATGACTTGGTACTTCTGACCGGCAGCATTTCCTTTAAATTCATCGATGGAAAGCACGCGGGGAAGGTGACTGGGACGAGGAATATGGACTTCATTAAAGACACGAATGACCTGGCTGGTGCTGACATGGCATCGTCTGGCCACTTCTTGGAAAGAAAGGTGTTGACGCAGCTCCTGGAGCATGACTTGTTGAAGCGAGGAAGAGGTTTGGAAATACGGAGAGGCAAAGGGGCTCTTCTCGTTAAATGTGTGACCACAGCTGCATATATAGCGTCTCTGGCGATACAGGAGATGCAACTCTTTATGGAGAAGTGGGGAATGTTTGATGAGGCGCGTATAGTAGCCCTTTATGCGTCTTGTAGTGGCCTTACAATGAGGGCAGATGTGTTCTTGAGGCGGCAGCTGAACCGCTAAAACCAAGGCTGATTCCGTTTCCTTTAAATTTTGAATCCATTCCTCTTTAATTCCTGTTAATTTTTCGATATAATCTAGAGAAGGCATATGTATTCAACTCACTTTCTTTATTGTTTGATCACTTTAATTGTAGAGGATTTGAGTGCATATGCCTATTTTTTTATTGAAAAAAAAGTAGGCGCTGAGAGGACACGCATCTGGACGGTCACTTTAGCGCCCCAAAATAAATTATAGAACCCAAAAAAACAGCTGCTCGAAAGGGCAGCTGTTTTTTGATTAAAGACGATGGGAGG
>OJNU01000381.1_pt1 | contig 36828 bp, 35 predicted proteins | sample 1597941 | NCBI WGS metagenome assembly OJNU01 (sample SAMN01915228, study PRJEB22387) | human gut metagenome | isolation source: stool | host: Homo sapiens | place: USA | reverse complement strand
TGAGGTGGGTCATTTTTTTCCGGCCCTTTGGGTCAATTATAGTCCGGCCTTAACAGGCCATTGCTGCCCGGTACCAGGCAATTGGTAAAAACATCCGTCCCCTCGTCCTGATTCAATTCCCGAATGGACAGCCGGAAACCATTCAAGCTGTTGAGAAAAAACTCGAGCTTATGGGATATGGCTATAAAAATGGTATGGTCAGCAAGTGGATGAGCGGGGACAAAAAAGACATTCCCGATAACCTGACCGAGAATGATGGTGTGCCCGTATTCCTGCTCATGAAACAGGCTATCAGTACGGGATGGGATTGTCCGCGCGCCAAAATACTGGTTAAGCTGCGTGAAGGAATGAGCGAGCAATTTGAAATCCAGACTATTGGCCGAATCCGTCGTATGCCGGAAGCCCGTCACTATGATGATTATCTCTTAGATTTCTGTTATGTGTACACCTTTGATGAAAAATGGAAAGCAGGGTTGCTTTCCACCATGGACAAGGCGTATGAAACCAGACGTCTGTTTTTAAAGCCCAAATGCAAGACATTTACTCTTGAAAAACAGCTGCGGGATTTGGATAGCCAGGGACTTGGCGAACGGGAGGTCCTGCAAAAGGTGTATGAATATCTCGTACAAACCTATAAATTGGGTTATGATAAAAAACAAAATGCGGAGCATCTGGCTGATGGTGGATATAAGTTAGATCATGAAATAGTGGGTAAAGTGCTTCATGGCAAATTTATTACCATGGAAACCATCATGGATAGCGATGCGGAACATGTGACGACACGCCGGCGTGTTGATACTCATAGATATGGCATGCAGCTTCTCCATAGCATGGATATGATAAAAACGGCGGTAGGTATCCCAACCAATAAAATCAAAGCCATTCTGGAACGGTTATTCCGTAAAGGACGACACAGTAAACAGCGGAAGCTGCTGTCGTTGGAAACGCAGGACTTTTATGCTTTTGTCATCAACAACGCCAGAAAACTGCGAGTTGATTTCCAGACTGTTACCTCTGAAATGGCGGACCAACAGCCACTGGCACTCGTCAATCCCAAGACAGTGTTAAAGTCGGGTTAAAATAGCCAAATACAGTCGGGCTAAAAAAGCCAATATTGGCCGAATTAAAATCGCCATTTTCAGTCGGATTAAAAAAGCCATTGCTATTTTCTCCGGTGATATTTTAAACTGAATGCGACCAAGCATCAGATCAAAATATTTATGAAAAAAGAGAAAAGCAATGGCTTACAAGCTATAGTATCACAAGCATTAGCCACTTTAAAAGAGAGAAATGGTGAAAAGTTCAATTTAGAAAAAGTCAATCTGGCTGAAATGCAGCGCATGACAGGGATCTCCCGATCTCGGCTCCGCCATCTTAAGAAGAATCATTTTGTTGTACAGCCTCATGGCCGTATTGGCTTACATGCCGGCAATACTGTCCTCAGTGGATTTACAGGTGTGCTTGATTCTCTCCTGCAAAAAGGAGTTGCCAACTCTCAAGTATGCTTCGACAGATTACGTGATGCCGGATATACCGGCAGTCTTACGCAGATTAAAACATATATTCAGCAACACCGTGACCTTGTTCCTGCCAAACGCAGCCTCGTAGTTCCCCAGGGACCACGCAGTTTCCGCTACAAGACAGCGCCAGGCGAAGCATACCAGATGGACTGGGGCTTTGTGAAAGCCACCATGCAGAACGGCAGCCTTGAACAAATCGCCTGCTTCGCCATGATCTGCCACCATTGCGGGGAAATCTTTGTAGAATTTTTCCCCAATGCCAAACAGGAAAATCTGTTCATTGGCATGCTTCATGGTTTTCGCAAAATGTGTATCCCTATGCGGGTTGTGACTGACAACATGAAAAGTATCGTAATTGGCCGTGCTCCCGATGGTTCTCCTGTCTGGCAAAAAGATTACGAGCAATTCATGAACACATTTCAGTTCCAGACTACTCTTTGCCAGCCGCGTCATCCTTACACAAAAGGAGCCGTGGAAAGACTGGTCCGTTTTGTGAAAGAGAATTTCCTGCCGGGAAGAGTCTTCATTGATCTGACAGATTTAAACAACCAAGTCACACTCTGGTGCACCCAGAAGAACGAAAGTTACCACAAAACTTCTGATTGTATTCCTGCCCAGTGCCACACTGCCAAATGCATCAAGCAGGCAGTTCTGCTGCCGGAATGCCCGGAACTGTATCGTTATCTGGCTCCAAAGCGGACCATTTCATTTGATGGATTTATTTCCTATGAGGGCCGTCGCTTCGGAGTACCCATTCGATACAGCGGGAAGACCTGCCGTGTTATGCGGGACGGAAGAATACTGACCATCTATGATGCTGATATGAAGGAAGAACTTATTCGGTACGACGTGACATGGAGCCGCCTGGACAGTTTCTGCGATGGACAGTTCTCAGATGATGAACCGGAAGAACAGCCAACAACCCCTGTGAAAGTAGAAATCCAACAGGCGGAAAATCCAGACCATGATGAATGGTTCGACCAGTTCAGACTGGATGGAGGAAAGTGGCATGATTAAGCCTCCAAGTTCTTCCTACCAAACAATCGGCAAAGCAGCTAAATTTCTAAAGCTGGATTTTTCCGCAGAAGATATGGCTGCTTTTGCAAAAGAGAATGAAGTGAAGGCTGACAGCCTGAGGTGCATCGAGGATCTGTTTGTCCAATTGCAGAATACTAAACAGAAAAACATCGTCCGTACTTTGTTGAAGCTGAGCCGGCTGCCGCTGAAAGATCCAAAGACCTTCGATACTTTTGATTTCAACAGGTTCCATGGAAAACAAGCTGATGAATTAGAAAGTTTGCCAACCCTTGCTGCACTGTACGCCAGTACCAATCTGGCTTTGATTGGACCGCAAGGGATTGGAAAGACCCATCTAGCCATGGCTTTTGGCCGGGAATGCTGCAACCATGCCTTGAAGACTTATTTTCTGAAGGCCACTGAACTGAACCAAAAACTGCTGCAGGCTCGTAAGAACGGTAATGTGGAAAGAGTCGTTAAGAGCCTAGTAAAACCTTCCTGTCTGATTATTGATGAACTGGGGTACTGCAATTTCGACACCGAAAACACCCGGATCTTTTTCGATATTGTAGACCGGCGCTACAGCAAGGATATACCCAATACCATGATTGTGACCAGCAACATAGAACCTGACAGATGGGTAACCTTCTTTAACGATGAACCTGCTTTGAAATGTGCCATGGACCGTTTCTTTGACAAAGCCTTGTTAATTTCTATGAAAGGCAGAAGTTACAGAGGCAGCTGCCGTCGAAAAATTGAAGTTATTGCCGGTAACGGTATGGTGCAAAAACCTGAATAACACAGATACTAAATGAAAGGAGCGGTCTGATGCTTTGGTCTTTTTAATCTGACTAAAATTGGTCATTTTAACCCGACGCTAACAACAGCGGAGTTTCATATTCCGGAACAGGACTTCTTTAAATACGATTCTGGCGTAAAGAATGAAATTGAATATCTGAGTAATGCTTATCAGGAATACACTTCCGGTTTTGCAACCAGTCGTATCCGAAGCACATCAGAGCAACTCTTTGAACAACATTGTGAAGGGCGCGGGGATATTGACTGGGTCTATAAAAACGGAGATAAAGGACAGCAGTATTTTTCTGTTGTCTATTTGGACGGCCTGCAACACCAGTGGCTTTTTTATGCAGATTACATTGTTATGAAAAAGAATGGAGAAGTCTGGATTATCGAAACCAAGGGCGGAGAAAGCCATGGGGAAAACAAGAATATCGATCTGCAAATTGGCAATAAGTTCCGTGCATTCAAAGAGTATGCCGGTGAACATCATTTGCATTGGGGCTTCGTTCGAGATAAAGATCAAAAACTCTATATAAATAATACAGAGTTTTCCATTGACATGTCCGATGAACATTGGCAGCCGTTAGAAGATGTATTCTGACAGGCGATAAGAATCAAATAAATCGTAAAACCTTCATATTTGCGATTAAAAGGCGTAAAGAACGGCAAATCATTGGGTGGGATGTGTTTAAAAAAATATCCATCTCATCTCTGTTTATTTGCATTATGATGCAAGATGCATCGCAAATGCAAATAAGAAGCAATCAGGCGATATGACATGGTTGTCAGAGTTTTTGTGGCAGGGAACTGCCGGGGGTTTGAGGCAGGTGCTTATCATGAACAAACTGCAATGTCTGCAATTTCTGCAGGATCATCATGTCGAAATGAATGTGTTAGAGCACCCGGCCGTCTTCAACATGGACGAAATGTATGCTCTGCACATGCCCGGCGGGGAGCAGGTCGCTAAAAACCTGTTTTTACGGGATGACAAAAAACGGAACTTCTATCTGGTCACGGTTCCCGGAGGCCGCCGCGTCGACATGAAACAATTACGGCACAGCATCGGGTCACGACCGCTGAGTTTTGCGCCAGAGTCGGATTTGGAACGGCTGTTGGGGCTGAAAGAGGGTTCCGTGACGCCGTTAGGCCTGTTGAATGACCGGGAACACCGGGTACGGTTTTATCTGGACGCCTCTTTCCAAAACGAATGGATCGGCGTGCATCCGATGGAGAACACGGCGACCGTCTTCCTGCAGGCTGATGCCTTGTTCCATCTGCTCCAGGAGTGCGGCTGTCCTGCGGAATGGCTGTACTTTTTACCCGGAATATCTGCGGAGACGGGTTTTTATGCCTCCCGGGCATGAACGAAAATGAACAGCAAGTATTAGACAGGCCGCAGTGCGGAAGCCTATAATCGACGTATAGAAAATGTTTTGTAATCCGGGAGGGTATTGCTATGAAAAGACCGTACATTATCTGCCACATGATGATGTCCCTCGATGGACGCATCGATTGCGCCATGACGGAGAAGATCCCCGGCAGTAAGGAATATTATGAAACCCTGGCGTCTCTGGAGGCGTCGACCCTGTTGAACGGCCGTGTGACGGCCGCCATGGAGATGGCCGGCCCGGGCTGCTTCAAGGCGGAACATGCCGTACCGGTCGGGAAGGAATGTGTTGCCAGACATGCCGCGGCGGCGGGCTACCAGGTTGTTCTGGACAGCAAAGGCACGCTGCTCTGGTCCGATGATGACGGCGCAGAAACGCCGCTCCTCGTCATTTTGAGCGAACAGGCGCCGCAGGAGTACCTGGCGTATCTGGACGGCCGCCATATTTCCTGGATTGTCTGCGGCAAGGACGAGGTGGATTTGCGGCGGGCCGTGGAGCTCCTGTACAGTGAATTCGGCGTGCGCCGCATGACTGTGGCCGGCGGCGGTACCATCAACGGTGCCTTCCTCGATGCAGGCCTGCTCGATGAAATGAGCATCCTGATCGGGCCGGGCATCGACGGCCGCAAAGGCATGGTTTCCGTGTTCGACGGTATTCCCATGGACCGCGGACCGGTCACGCTGCACCTGCAGGATGTGCAGCGGTACGACGACGGCGCCGTCTGGCTGCGGTATACGTTGTGACAACTCCCTGCGGGGACAAAAAAGTCCTCCCCATTCATTCCAGGCACGGCAGAAGCGGCCGGTGCCGGAACGGTGGGGAGGACATTTTTTTACTCTTTTCTCATGAGGCAGAGATTCCACAGCGGCAGCAGGTACAGGTACCAGGCGAAGGGAACGGAGGCCGCAGGGGCCCCGGTGGCGTCGAGCACGACGGCGCAGGCGATGGACCAGGGGACGAGCGGTGACAGGACGACGGCCGTGTTTTCCATGCACAGGGCCAGCCGTTCCGGGGCCATACCGAAGCCTTTGCTGAGCTGATGGGTCAGGATGATGGAAAAGGACTGGTTGCAGGCAATGAGAGCCGTGAAGAGTGCGGCCAGGGTGACGGCAGCCGCGTTGCCGAAGCGCCGGGCCAGGACCTGGAATTTCTCCGTGACACCGTCCATGAGGCCCGTGCCGTCGAAGATGCCCGAAAAAGAGGAGGACAGGCAGACGATGGCGCCTACGCGCAGCATGGACATAATCCCGCCGCCGTCGACCATGGGAGCCAGGGCCGGAACCGGTGAATGGAATCCGAAGACCATGATGCCGAGGATGTCTGCCGGCGCGAGGTGCTGTACCAGCGCGCAGAGCAGGGCGGCCAGCACGATGCTGACGGCCATGTTGAGTTTGACGGGGATGCGCAGGAAGCTGCACACGAGAATGGATGCGACCGGCAGCAGCAGCCAGGGCGAAAAGGTGTACAGGCTGGTGAAGGCCTGGGCCGTGGCGGCAGCCCGGGAACCGGATGTGCCGGTGGCCATGCCGAGCACCAGGTACAGCGCACCGGCGAGAAGGCACGGGAGCAGGCCGGAACGGGCCATGTTGTGCAGGTTCCGGTAAAAGTCGCTGCGGGTCAGCACACTGACCAGAAGGGCACTGGTGGAGACGGGACTCATGCGGTCGCCGAAATAGACGCCGGACAAAATGGCCCCGCCGGTGTAGAGCGGCGCCACGCCCAGATTCAGGCCGATCTTCATGGTGATGACGCCCATGGTGGCGGCTGTGGCGAAGGACGAACCGAGTAAAAACGAAATGGCGCAGTTGCACAGGAAGGCGGCCAGCAGGAACCAGGCAGGCTGGATAAACGGAAGCGACAGGGTGACCAGGTAGGCGATGGTGCCGCAGGCGCGCCAGACGCCGGTCAGCATGCCGATGAGCAGAAAGACAAGGAAGATGGTCCTGACGGACTGCACACCGTGCCACGCCATACGCAATACGGAGCCGGCGGAGTGACCCGTGCGGAGACCGTAAGCCGCGAAAAGTACGAATCCGATGGCCAGGGCGCCCAGCAGGGGACCCTGGAAGATCAGGAACAGGAACAGTACGAGGCAGAACAAAAGCAGCGTGCCGTTCTTCCACAGGGAATCAGGCTGACGGAACATGCTCTTGTCCTCCTTTTACGGAACAGGGAAGTTTTCTGCTTGCTTTGAACCGGTTTTGTTTTGCGTATGACGGAGTCCGTTGCGATACATGGTGGGCGTGCCGCCCGTCTGTTCCTTGAAGAACCGGTTGAACGTCGCCAGGCTGCCGAAGCCGACGGCGGCGGCAATGTCGATGACTTTGCTGTCCGTCGTGGCAAGCAGGCGTTCCGCTTCGCGCAGGCGGAGCCGGTCCATGTAGGCCTTGGGCGTCAGGCCGTAGGCCTCCTTGAAGATGTCCGTCGCCCGTCGTTCGGAAATGCCCATTCCGCGGACTTTGTCGTTCCATGAGGACTGCTGGGAGTACAGGGCGTCCAGATGGTCTTTCACGGCCTTGGCGATTTCTTCCATGGGGTGGTAGGCCAGCAGGTCGCTGCGACAGCGTTTGCAGGGACGGAAGCCGGCCTGCATGGCATCGGCCGCGGTCTTGAAGAATACGACGTTTTCCCGTTTCGGTACTTTGGATGGGCACGAAGGACGGCAGAAGATGCCCGTCGACTTGACGCCGTAGAAGAAGAGACCGTCATAGTCGGCGTTGCGCTGTTCAAGGGCTTCGTACATTTCCTCGCCCGTCACTTCCGCACACCCCGTTCCAGTTTCAGCATGTAGTCTTTTCGCGGCAGGCCGCCGCTATAGCCCGTCAGGTTCCCGTCGGATCCGATGACGCGGTGGCAGGGAACGATGACGGAGACAGGATTGCTGCCTACGGCATTCCCCACAGCCTGGGCGGACATGTGGTTTCTGACGCGCTGCCGGGCGATTTCCCTCGCCAGGGTGCCGTACGTCGTGGTCTTTCCGTAAGGAATCCCCAGCAGCAGGTGCCAGACGCTCTCCTGAAAGGGAGTGCCCTGCAGGTGGAGCGGGGGCAGGAAATCCGGTTCCTCTCCGGCAAAATAGAGGTCGAGCCAATGCGTTGCCTGTTGCAGGACCGGATGGTCCGGCGCGGGTATGGCTTCGGCGTCACCCGGCCGAGGCTTGACGGTGTTTGCGAAGTCGAGGTGGGTGAGGCCTGTGTCGTCAGCCACCAGCAGCATGTTTCCCAGCGGGGAATGGTACATTGTCTTGTAGGTCATGGTTTTGCCTCCTTTGGGTTGCGCACCTTTTGGCGGGGCGGGCTTTTGCGGGCAGCCGGGTCGGTCCATTCCGGTATGGCGCCGCAGGCCACGGCCCACAGGTACAGGCTGGCCACGCTGCCATAGGGATGGAAACGGCGGCGGTAGCGTTCGAACAGGGGGCGCTCAATCTTGCGGTGCCGGTAGGTCATGCGCAGGCCGCGCTGGATGGCCAGGTCGTCGTAGCTGAACACATCGGGCCGCTGCAGGCAGAACAGCAGAATCATTTCCGCCGTCCAGACGCCGATACCTTTCAGGGAAGCGAGGGCCGCCACTGCCTCGGCATCGGGCAGGCGCCGCAGACCTTCCAGGTCGAAGGCACTGCTGCGCACTTTTTGGGCGAAATCGGCCAGGTATCCGGCTTTGCGGAACGTCGTGCCATAGGACTGGAGACGCGCAGTACCGGCTGCCGCGACCGTTTCAGGTGTCACGGCGCCCAGGTCCTGCTGCATGCGTTTCCAGATGGTCTCCTGGGCCTTGGTGGAAATCTGCTGGCCGATGATGTGGTGCATCACCGAAGAGAACAGGTCTGTGTCGACGGGACGGTCGATATGGCCGACACGTTCGATGACGGTCCGCATTTTCTTGTCTTTATTTTTAAGGTAATCCGTTGCGTCGGATCCGTATACAAAGTATTCTGTCATGGTTTCACCCCGCGTCCTCTATACTATATCGCGGCGGCGCCGGGCCGGCTACTCATTTTGCGAAATGTAATTGGGCCTTTCATCTGCGGGTCAGGCGGTCTGTCACTGGGCCGTGCAGGTCGAGGGAACGGATTTTGGCGCGCAGGGGCAGCACGGACGGCGGGCTGACGGACAGTTCGTCGATGCCCATCTCCAGGAAGGTTTCCGTGAGGCTGAGGTCGGCGCCCAGTTCGCCGCAGATTCCGACCCAGATGCCGGCTTTATGCCCGTTTTCGATGGTCTGCCGGATGAGGCGCAGCACGGCGGGGTGGTGGGCATCGAAGAAGGCGTCGAGGGTCGTCTGCTGGCGGTCGATGGCCAGGGTGTACTGCGTCAGGTCGTTGGAACCGATGCTGAAGAAGTCCACTTCCCGGGCCAGCTCGTCACTCAGGACGGCAGCGGCCGGTGTCTCCACCATGATGCCGGTCTGCATGTCCGGGTCGTATTCCATGCCCTGTTCCTTGAGCTCGTGGCGCACTTCGGCCAGGATTTCCTTACAGCGGCGCACTTCGGCAACGGAAATGATCATGGGGAACATGACGGCGATTTTGCCGAAGGCGGAGGCGCGGCACAGGGCGCGCAGCTGCGTCTTGAACAGGCCGGGGCGCGTCAGGCAGATGCGGATGGCACGCAACCCCATGGCCGGGTTCGCTTCCGGCGCAAGGCCGAAATAGTCCACCTTTTTGTCGGCGCCGATGTCCAGGGTACGGATGACCGCCAATTTCCCATCGAGGGTCTGGGCAGTCTTTTTGTAGGCTTCGAACTGTTCTTCTTCCGTGGGGTAGTCCGTCCGGCCCAGGTAGAGGAATTCGCTGCGGAAGAGGCCTACGCCTTCGGCGTCGCTGGCCGCGACCTGGGGCAGGTCCCCGGGGTTCCCGATGTTGGCGAACACGTGGATGCGGTGGCCGTCCCTGGTTTCCGAAGGCAGACCGCGGACTGCTTCCAGGGCGGCCCTCCGTTTTTCTTCGTCCGCCTTTTTGGCCTTCATGGACGCCAGGGTTTCCGCGTCGGGGTCGATGTAGACCGTGCCCGTCGTGCCGTCGATGATGGCGCTGTGGCCGTCCACATCGTTGTGGAGGTCCGTGCCCGTGTTGACGACGGCGGCGATTCCCAGAGTGCGGGCCAGGATGGCCGTATGGGAATTGGTGCTGCCGGCGCTGGTCACAAAGCCCAGGATCTTGTCCGTGTCGAGCTGCAGCGTCTCGCTGGGCGCCAGGTCGTCCGCAGCGAGGACCACTTCGTCGTAGTTGCTGTAATCGATGCCCTGGCCGCCGCACAGTTCCACTTCGACACGGCGGGAGATATCGAGCACGTCGGCAGCGCGGGCCTTCATGTAGTCATCGTCCATGGTGCGGAACATTTCCGCGAACTGCTGCGCCGTGCGGTCCACAGCGGCTTCGGCGTTCAGGTTTTCTTCCCGGATCTGCGTTTCCACCGATTCGATGTAATCATCGTCGTCGAGCATCATCTGGTGCACTTCGAAGACGGCAGCCTGTTCTTCGCCGACTTTTTCCAGGGCTTTATCATACAGTCCCTGCAGCTGTGCCATGGCTGCGGCGCGGGCGGTCTGGAAACGGGCCACCTCGGCTTCCGCGTCTTCGACGGGGCGGACGGCCGTGGAGACCGTGTTGCGGTGGAACAGGGCCAGCGGTCCGATGGCGATGCCAGGGAATACGCTCTTGCCTTTCAAAGTCAACATAGGGATTCCTCCTCCCGGCAATGGCTATGAAAAGAAAAAAGGAGGATGGCCGTAATCCCATCCTCCTTCCCATGGTTACATGTTTGCTTTCAGGAAAGCGTCCACGGCCTTGGCGGCGGCTTCTTCGTCCGGGCCTTCGACCTGGATCCTGATGGTTTCGCCGTGTTTGGCGCCGAGACCCATGACGGTGAAGATCTTCTTCAGGTCGCCCTTTTTGGCGCCTTTGAAGATGCTGATCTTCGACTCGTACTTTTTTGCTTCCTTGACCAGCAGGCCGGCCGGACGGGCATGGATGCCTTCCGGATCCGTCAAAGTGTATTCAAATTCCTTCATGTTGACAACCTCCTTGTTGTGGTGGCGTTATCCTGCCTTTAGTTTACCGTATTTTGCCGGGAGCTGCAACCGGCCCGCCGCATTTTACGGTTCACTCCTGCGGACGTTTGGCGCGGAAGATGCCCAGGAGCACCGCCGCGACAAGGGAACCGAGGAGGAGGGACACCAGATACATGGGCCAGTTGGTGACGACGCCGAAGACGAAGATGCCGCCGTGAGGCGCCGGCAGGGCGCATCCGAAGAGCATGGACAGGGCACCGGCCGTGGCAGCGCCGATGGCGCAGGGCGGAATCACATGAAGCGGATCGGACGCCGCGAAGGGGATGGCGCCTTCCGTGATGAAGGACAGCCCCATGATGAAGTTTGTAATGGTGGAATGCCGTTCCTGGGGTGTGTATTTGCCTTTGAAGAGCAGCATGGACAGGGACAGGGCGATGGGAGGCACCATGCCGCCGGCCATGACGGAGGCCATGATGCCGCTGGAAACGGCATTGCCCGAAGCATCCATGAGGGAGGCCGTGCCGAATACGTAGGCTGCCTTATTGATGGGTCCGCCGAAGTCGATGGACATCATACCGCCCAGGAGGAGGCCCAGGACGACCTTGCTCGACGTGGTCATGGAACCGAGGGTGGCAGCGAGCCACTGGTTGAAGACCGTCGTCGGCGGGTTGATGACATAGGTCATGAGGACACCGATGAGGACGAGGCCGCAGACCGGGTAGAGGAGCACCGGCTTGGTGCCTTCCAGGGCCTGGGGCAGGCCGGCGAAGGCCTTTTTCAAGACCTTCATGAGGCAGCCCGCAAGGAAACCTGCAAACAGGGCGCCGAAGAAGCCCGACCCGCCCGTTGTGGCGAGGAAGCCGCCGACGATGCCCGGCATGAGGGCCGGCCGGTCGGCGATGCTCACGGCGATGTAGCCGGCCAGGATGGGCATCATCATGCTGAAGGACAGGCTGCCGACGTTTTTCAGGAACGCCGCCAGAGGTGTGCCGGAACCGAACTTCGCCGTGCCGGCGTTGCCCATATCGAAGAGGAAGGCCAGGGCGATGAGGATGCCGCCGCCGATGACGAAGGGCAGCATATGCGATACGCCGTTCATGAGGTGCTTGTAGATCTGGCGCCCGATGCTTTCCTTGGCTTCGGCTTCGTCTGCCGCGGTTTCCGCGGCGGCCTGCGTACCGGTGCTGCTGCCGTGGAAAACGGGAGCCTTGCCGTCGAGGACCTCGCGGATCAGACGTTCTGGTTCCTTGATGCCGGCGGCCACCTTGACGAAGACTACGGGCTTGCCGGTGAAGCGATCGACAGGTACGTTCTTGTCACAGGCCACGATGACGCCTCTGGCCCGTTCGATGTCGGCCGGCGTCAGCTGGTTCTTGACGCCGCTGGACCCGTTTGTCTCAATCTTGATGTCGATACCCAGCTCGCCCCCTTTCTTTTCCAGGGCTTCGGCCGCCATGTAGGTGTGGGCGATGCCCGTCGGGCAGGCCGTGACGCCGATGACGTAAGGCTTTTCTTCCGGGGCGGCCGCTTTGGCAGCGGCTTCCTCTGCCGCCTTTTCTGCCGCTTCTTTTTCCGCAGCCTCTTTTTCGGCGGTTGCTTCGGCTTCTTCTTCGGCAATCTGGACCTGTTCGGCTTTGTCGATGACCTGCAGGTATGCCTCCGGCGAATCCGCCTTCAGCAGGGCGTCGCGGAAGTCGTCGTCCATGAGCATGCGGCTCAGACGGCTCAGGACGGCCAGGTGGACGTCGGCGCCGCCGGCGGGCGCGGCAATCATGAAGAACAGGCTGGCCGGTTCGTCGTCCAGACTTTCGTAATCGACACCGTCACGGACAATCATGGAGGCCAGACCCGGTTCCCTGACGGCCGCCGTCTTGGAATGGGGGATGGCGATGCCCTCGCCGATGCCGGTGCTGCCTTCCTTTTCGCGGTCCAGGACGCCCTGTTTGTAGCCTTCTTTATCGCGCAGGTGGCCCCCTTTTTCCATGAGGTCCACCAGGTGGTCGATGGCACCGGCCTTGTCCGTTACACGGGCATCCAGATCGATGCTCTGCGGTTTCAGTAAATCGATGATACGCACGGGAACTCCTCCTTTCCGCTGTTCCGTTATGCCATCTGCTGCAGCAGGGCGTTCACGTCGGCTTCGGTCGCCAGCCAGTCACGGAAGGCCGTAGCGCTGCCGGCGCAGGTGCCCAGTTTCAGGGCGGCGCCGTAGTCTCCGCCGGAACGGTCGTAACCGGTCAGGAATCCGGCGACCATGCTGTCCCCGGCCCCGACGGAGTTGACCAGTTTTCCCCTGGGGGCCGCGCTGCGGAAGAGACGGCCGTCCTCGCTCAGGAGCAGGGCACCGTCCCCGCCGCGGGAGACGAGGATGTTGCGGGCCCCCAGGGCCTGTACCTCTTTCGCGCAGGCGGCAATCTCCGCCTCCGTCTGCAGGTCTTTATGGAAGAGGCCGCCCAGTTCGTCCTGGTTCGGCTTGATGAGGAAGGGATGATAGGGCAGAACCTTTTTCAGCAGGCTGCCCGTGGCGTCCACGACGGTACGCACGCTGCGGCCCTGCAGCAGTTCCAGGATGCGGCGGTAGATGTCGTCGCGCAGGGAGGAAGGGATGCTGCCTGCCAGAACCAGGGTGTCGCCGTCCTGCAGGCTGCGGATCTGGTTCAGGAGCTGCTCCAGCTTGTCTGCGGGAATATCCGGTCCCTGGCCGTTCACAGCCGTTTCCCCGTCGGCGCTGATTTTGACGTTGATGCGCGACGTGCCCGCATCCAGCTGCAGGAAGGCGCAGTCCCCGCCATGTACCCGGCAGAGCCGTTCGATTTCACGGCCCGTGAAGCCTGCCGTGAAGCCGAGCATACGGGCCGGCATGTGCAGGCTGCCCAGGACGAGGGCCACGTTGATGCCCTTGCCGCCCGGGTAGATGTGTACCTGTTCGGCGCGGTTGATGGTGCCGGCGGCAAAGTGGTCCATATGGACCACGTAGTCCAGGGACGGGTTGAAGGTAACGGTATAGATCAAGAGTTCCACCTCCGTTTATCTTGGACTGTACATATTATCCTACTATAATTATAATATGGAAACGGAGAAAGCAAAAGCGGCATTTTCAGGGGACCTTTCGCCCGATATTGACAATTTATGCTCCCCCGAATTACTATAATAAACACATACGTAAATAAGTATAAATGGCACAGAGTTACATCTTGAAAAAAGGGGATACCTACCTTGTAGTGGAGGGGGAGTTTGATTTTGAGTGATTTCAAGCTTCGCAAGATAGAACGAATTCTCGACATCTATAGTAAATTGTTGAATGGGAAACTGGTCCAGAAACGGAAGGAAAGTGTAAGGTACCACGTCGACAACCGGACCATCCAGCGCGATATTGACGATATCCGGGCCTATCTGGCCGAAATGGGACGGGAACGGGGCGCCGGCAACACCGTCGTGTACGACAGGGCCCGTCGCGGGTACCGCCTGGAAACGGTACAGCCGCTGGCGTTGACCCGGGAGGAAATCCTGGTCCTGTGCAAAATGGTGCTGGACAGTTTCATGTTTTCGGAAGAGGAAACCCGGGAGCTGCTGAACAAGATGCTTACAGTCTATACGCCGAAAGAGGAACGGGCCGTCATGGCCGAGCTGCTCGGCGTGCAGACCCTGCCGTATGAAGAACGGGCCGGCCATGTGGATGTGTTCCGGCGCATCTGGGAATGGTGCTGTGCCGTGACGGGCTGCCATTACGTGCGGATTTCCCTGCGGGATGGCCGTACGGGCGGGTTGCGGGAGCTGAAGGTGAAACCGGTGGCGGCCACGTATACGGGGCATTATTTCTACATCATCGCGTTTCCGGCCGATCCGGACGGCGACGCCGGCCTGACACGGACGGAAGTGGCCACGGGGGTTCCCGGGGCGTTCCGCATGGACCGCATCGAGTCCATGGAGGTGCTGGAGCAAAAATATCTGGAAGTGTATTCGAACCGCTATACCGAGCTGGTCGGACTGCGGCGGTCCCTCCATGGCGATACGTTGCGGAAAGTGCTGGTGACGTGCGGAAAAAAGGCTGTGCCGGAGCTGCTGGACCTGGTTCCGGAAGCAGAAGTGCTGTCCTGTGAAGAAGGAGAGGGGGACTGTCTGGTACAGGTCCCCATATTCCGGCGGTTCGTACACCGCTGGCTTGAGAAGGTGGGGAACAGGGTTCAACTCCTGACCGTGGTGGATTCAGACTGACAACGGCTATACCGGTTTTGCGCGTTGAGTTTGCAGAGGGAATTGTACGGGACATCGTGCCCGTCGGAAGGAAAGGAGCAGGAACATGGCGTTGAAGGTGCTGATCGTCATTGATATGCAGAAGGATTTCGTTGATGGGAGCCTGGGAACGAAGGAGGCGCAGGCCATTGTGCCGGCCGTCGTAGAGAAGGTGCGTCATTTTGACGGGCGTATCCTGTTCACGAAGGATACGCATTACGGAAATTATAAGGAAACGCAGGAAGGCCGCAAGCTGCCTGTACCGCACTGCATCAAGGGGACGGGAGGCTGGGAGCTGGTTCCGGAACTGGAAGCGTTTTGCCGGGAGCATCACTGCCAGGTGCTGGAGAAAAACAGTTTCGGGTCCTTGTCGCTGGCGACGAACCTGCAGCTTATGAATGAGCAGGAGCCGCTGGAGAGCATCGAGCTCGCCGGTCTGTGCACGGACATCTGCGTCGTGTCGAACGCGCTGCTTGTGAAGGCCGCCCTGCCCGACATGCCCGTCCTTGTCGACAGCCGCTGCTGTGCCGGGGTCACGCCGGCGTCGCATGAAGCGGCCCTGACGGTGTTGCGCAGCTGCCAGGTCGAAGTGCTTTAATTTGCGGTTTGTGGTATAATGGGGTTGTCAAAATTGAACAGATTGAGGGGGAGCGCCCTGAATCAATGATGCATAGCGAGGGAGCCCGTGTTCCGGGTTGAGAGGGTACCAGCAAGTACCGACCGTTACCTTTCCGGTGGAGGAGGGGGAGACTATGCGTACTGCAAAAGCTGCACTCCTTATCCTGCCGCCGTGGTTGGATAAGGAGTGATTTTTATGGGTTATCAACAGCGCAGCGATGCCAGAGTCTACCGGCTCGTCGTCATGGCCATGCTTATCGGACTGGGCGTCGTCATTTCGCCGATTCTGCGTGTGGAGGGCATGTGCCCCATGGCGCACCTGATCAACATCACCTGCTCGGTCCTGCTGGGACCGTGGTATTCCTTCGTGTGCGCCACCATAATCGGCATCATCCGCATGACGACCATGGGCATTCCGCCCCTGGCGCTGACGGGTGCCGTGTTCGGTGCGGCTCTGTCGGGGATCCTGTACCGCGCGTCAGGCGGGCGGATTTGGGCGGCCGTCCTCGGGGAAATCATCGGCACGGGCCTCCTCGGTGCCATTGTCTCCTATCCGGTCATGACCTTGTTCTACGGGCGTACGGGCCTGACCTGGATGTTCTACGTGCCTTCGTTCATTGCCGGCACGCTCATCGGCGGAACCATCGCCTTCTTCCTGCTGACCGCCCTGTCGCGCAACGGAACCCTGTGGCAGATTCAGAAGAAACTGGGTATCCAGCTGTTCGCGGATCCGCATAAACAGGCGCATCAAGCCTGACAAGGACGAAAAGAGGGGTTGTATGGAAACGAAGGACCCGATGTCCCGGGCCGGGACGCCGCAAAGGGATCTGGCAGCCAGGGCGGATTTTGCCGCGTCATTCGCGGCCCTGCGGGCTGCCGTATGGCGCGAAAAGCCCCTGATCCACTGCCTGACCCATCCCATCACCATGAATGACAGCGCCAATGTGGTCCTCGCCCTGGGGGCAAGCCCCAACATGGCATCCCATCCGGACGAGGTGGTGGAAGCCGTCCGCGGGGCCGATGCCCTGGCCGTCAACCTGGGCAACATCACGGACGAGCGGATGGAAGCCATGGAACGGGCCGGCGGGGCGGCGCGGGAAAAGGGGATCCCCGTCCTGCTCGATGCCGTCGGCGTCGGGTTCAGCACCTTGCGACGGCGGTTTGCGGCACACTTCATCGAGGCGTACCGGCCGGCCATCGTTAAGGGCAATGCTTCGGAACTGCGCATCCTTTGCGGCCTTGCTTCGCACGGCAGAGGCGTTGACGCCGGTCCGGCAGACGCCGTCGGCACGGCGCAGCTGGAGGATATGGCTGCCCTGCTGCAAAAGCATGCTGTGCAATGGCGGACCGTCCTGCTCCTGACCGGTGCCACGGACCTGATTGTTTCGCCGGCCCGTACGGCCTTCGTCCGCAACGGCACACCCGTATTGGCGCGCCTCACGGGTACGGGCTGTATGGCGGGGGCTATGGCGGCCACCTGGCTCGCCGTCGGCACTCCGTGGGAAGCAGCCGTACTGGCCTGTGTCACCATGGGTATGGCCGGCTGGATGGCGGAACAGGCGGCCGGGAAGGGACCGGACGGCCGTGTCCCCATGGGTGCGTTCCATATGGCCCTGCTGGACGCCCTCAGCACCCTGTCGGACGAAACCCTCGCTTCCGGTATGGAAATCACCGTCCGTTGAATTGCGCAAGGCCCATGCGGCCTGCCTCCGGCACAGCACAGACGCTGTGTACCGGACGGGGCAGCCGCATGGGCCTTGTTGTCATCATTTCCGGGAGTATGCAGTTATTTGAAGTCCTTGCCCGTGAGCAGTTTGTAGGCTTCCTTGTACTTGCCGAGGGTCTTTTCGATGATGTCCTCCGGCAGCGTGTCGCTCGGATGGGCCTTCAGGTAGTCGCGGACGAACTGCTTGTCGTACGAAGGCTGTCCGTGCCCGGCTTCGTAGCCCTCCAGCGGCCAGAAGCGGCTGTTGTCCGGCGTCAGCATTTCGTCGCCCAGGACGACGTTGCCTTTGTCATCGAGGCCGAACTCGAACTTGGTATCGGCGATGATGATGCCGCGTTCCAGGGCGTAGTCCGCGCATTTGTGGTACAGGGCCAGCGTCAGGTCACGCAGTTTTTCCATGTATTCCTTGCCGTGGCCCGGGAAGAACTTTTCCACCCAGACGGCGCCGTCTTCCATGGAGATGTTCATGTCATGTTCGCCGACAGGCGCTTTCGTGCTCGGCGTGAAGATGGCTTCCGGCAGTTTCTGGCATTCCTTCAGGCCGGCCGGCAGCCGGATGCCGCAGACCGTGCCGTCTTCCTGGTAGCTTTCCCAGCCGCTGCCCGTAATGTAACCGCGGACGATGCATTCCACGGGGATCATGTCCAGCTTCATGGTCTTCATGCTGTTGCCGTCGAACTCCGGGTTCTGGAAGAATTCAGGCATATCCTTCACGTTCGTGGAGATCATGTGGTTCGGCACGATATCTTTCGTGAAATCGAACCAGAATTCGCTCATCTGGTTCAGGATGGCGCCCTTTTGCGGAATCGGTGTCTTCAGAATGCTGTCAAAAGCGGAGATGCGGTCCGTGCAGACCATGACCAGGCTGTCGCCCAGGTCGTACAGTTCACGGACTTTGCCGGATTTGAAGGGTCGGTATTCTTTCATGCTTCAGTTCTCCTTTCGACATTGCGTCGCTGCTTTGCTATCGGCACAGCGGATGGTGTGCTTTTTTATGTATTGATTTTATCATATCCGTTTTTGACTGGCAACCGGGACATCCTTCTTGTTTTCTTGGTCCTGGATACTGGCGTCGATCCAGTCGAAGAGCTGGTCCAGATCGTAGTCGCCGTCGTGTCCGTAGCCCCAAACGGCCTGAAAGTCCACCCGGGCTCCCTCGTTTTCCAGCTTCAGGGCCAGGATGGCCGGAACGGCGAGGGCCGTGTCGCGGTCCAGTACTCCGTGGCGGATGCGCCAGTACGGCGCTGTGCCGGCATCCGGCGTGCCGATGTAATACATGGGGTTCATCATCTTGATGACTTGCGGCGTGGCCACATGCTGGAAGGTGGGCAGGGCTTCCTGCTTCTTTTCCTTTTCAATCTGGGCTTTGCGCAGGGCCAGGCGTTCCTGCGGTTTGACTTCGGCCAGGCGCCAGGCGAGGGCCGCCTTTTCATCTTCTGCTTTTTCCGTGTCCGGATCCGGCAGGTTCAGTTCACCGCTTTCCACGAGGCTGTACCAGGTGAAATGACGGCGGTCCGTTTCGGCATCGCCGAATTCGCTGTTCTCGCCACTGGACAGGTCGAAGCTGTCGAAGGCCGGGACGGATTTCAGGCGTTTGACGGCGTTGGCGTACTTCACGGTGTCCATGAAGACGACTTTGCTGCCGCTGACAGTCAGCCAGTCCGGATTGCCGAGACGGGTGCCGTTGTCCAGGGCGGCCTGGGCCGCCTCGATGTATTTGCCTTCGATGTATTCCTTGAACAGCCCGGAACCGTCGGTGGCGACGTTCAGGATGTTGCCCTTTCCGTCTTTCAGGTTGAGGTCGTTCAGATAAGTGGCGAAGCTTTCCTTCAGTTTTGCCGAAGCCTTGCGCTGTTGTTCCGTCAGGGGTTTGACAACCCCGCCCGCTTCAGGAGGCAGTTGGATTTTGCCGTCGGAGCTTGCGCCTGAAGGCAGCTCCCGCACCGGTTTTTTGTCGGCCATGGGAATTCCGTTGAACATCCATTCATATGCCATGTCGGCGTTGTCCAGGTTCGTGATGGGGCAGTAGGCCTGGACGGCGAAGATGTCGTCCCGTTCTTTGGCAGCCCCGATGTCCTTCAGGTATCCCTGGTAATCCCGGGAATTGCCCGTGGCTCCCAGCAGGGCGGCCAGAGCGCCGCCGGCACTGGTGCCGCTGGCGACGATGCGGTCCGTGTCCCCGGCCGGCAGCAGTCCTTTGTCACGCAGCAGGCGTACGTAGCGTACCGCCGCTTTATAGTCAACAATCAGGGCCGGCGCCTTGCCGACGTAGTAGCCGTTGGCATCCTGCAGCGTGCGGCCGCGGATGGCCGGTGCCGCCACGACGCAGCCGCGGCTCAGGGCCCGCAGTACGGCGTTTGCACCGCCGTGGCGCGATGTTTCGGACGGCGTGGCCGCGTCACCCGGCATGTAGCCGCCTACATTGTTCGGCATGAAGATGGGCGCCGTTTCCGCCGTGTATCCGTTGACGGAGCCGCCGTGGAAGTAGGCGTCGGGAACGTAGAGGTTCAGTTTCTGGTACTCCGGCGCGTAGGGTCTGGCAGCGTAAGGCAGGCCTTCGTATGCGCGGAAAGTGACGGCTGAGCCGTTCACCTGCAGGGTCTGCTGCTGGTATTTGTCCGTATCCAGGGTCAGACTGTACGTGGTGCGCGAAGCCTGTTTCTTTTCCCGGATTTCGGCCCTTTCTTTTTCTGCCGCGGCCCGGGCCTTCCGGGCTGCGGTTTTTTCTTTGGCATAGTTCTTGTTCAGCTTAAGCAGTTCGTTTTCCGCTTTCCGGTCTTCGCCGGTGTATTTCGGCACCGTCTTGGGGACGGTTTCCGAAGCGGGCCGGCCTTCGCCTTCCTTCAGGAATTCGTTGACCACAGGTTTGTATTCGGCCGAGTGGTCGATGACGGCCGGCGTTTCTTCTGCGGCAGCGGCCGTGGTGTCTGCCGTGTCCGTGATTTCCTGCTGTAGCGGCGGTTCCGCGGCGCGGACCGCTGCGGGGAACAAGGGAGCCTGCAGGAGCGCTGCGCAGACGGCGGCCCCCAGGGCTGCCTGGCGGATCATTTTGAGATAAGGCATCGTGTTCATCCTTTCTTTATAAGGGGACGGGGTGGACCGTCAGCCGGCTGCCGCGTCCGTTCCGGGTTCCGTGCCGTATTCTTCTTCTACATCTTCCCAGACAATGGATTTGGCCTTGGGGAAGCCGTTGAAGGTCGTCGCCGACGCGGAGGTGTAGGCGCCGCAGGCCGGTACGAGGAGCAGATCGCCCATTTCAAGGGGCTGGGTACGGCGGTCGCGGAACATGATGTCCAGCGAATCGCAGCTCGGACCGGCGAAAGTGGCCTTGATACGGGGGCCAGTCTTGAAGGTCTCGAGCTTGAAGTCCCACTGGTCGAAGAGGATCCCCGAGAAGGTGCCGTACAGGCCTTCATCCAGGTAGTACCAGGGGGTGTTGTTGCGTTCCGTGACGCCGATGACCGACGTGATGAGGTTGACAGCGGAGCCGCAGATGTAGCGGCCCGGTTCGGACCAGATTTCCGTATCGGGGAAGTCTTCGTCGAGGCGGGCGTTGATCTGGTCGAGGATTTCCTCGAGGTTGAATTTGACTTTGTGCTCGGGAATGGGCATGCCGCCGCCGATATCGAGGATGTACAGGGGCAGGCCTTCTGCCGCGGCCTGGTCGAACAGGTCGCGCGTGATATCGAGGGCCGTGAGGAACGGGTCGGCGAGGGTCGTCTGGCTGCCGACATGGAAGGCGATCCCCGCCACGTCGAGGCCGGCGTCTTTGGCCTTATGCATCAGGTCCAGGGCCTGGTCGGCGCCGCAGCCGAACTTCTTGTTCAGGTCCACGTGGGCTTTGCGGTTGTCGATGCGCAGGCGCAGCAGCACCCTGGCATCGGGCACGACGGCTGCAATCTTGCCGATTTCGGACTCGTTGTCGAAGGTCATGTATTTGACACCGGTGAACCGGCAGGCCGCCAGGCCTTCGCGCCGTTTGACAGGGTTCGCGTAGACCATGCGGTCGCTTTCGACGCCCATGCGGTGCAGAAGCATGATTTCTCCGTCCGACGCCACGTCGAACCCGGACCCCATGGCAATCATCCGTTCCAGGATGCGCGGGTCGGGATTCGCCTTGATGGCGTAATGGACATGGACGCGCGGCAGATGCCTGCGCAAAATCATGTAGTTGCGTTCTATCTCGGAGAGAGAGACCACCAAAAGAGGAGTACCATAATCACGGGCCAGTTCGTGGACGGCGGAGCGGGTCAGGTGAAACGGTTTTTTGTTTTCCATGCCGAAACCTCCTTGTGGGATATTTGGGTTTTATGTTCAGTAGAATTTTAGCACATATCGGCCAGAAAATCAGGGAAATTTAAATAGATTTTCTGCTACGGCGGATTGGCCCTTCTTTTTGTGATACAATGAAAAAAATAACCCCCTTTTGTGGAGGTAAACTTGCAGGAGAGGTGATCCGTGTGAAAAAGATTATGGCGTTTGCCGCGGCGATGCTCCTTGTATTGAGCGTCGTGCTGGGCTGCGGCAGCAAACAACAGGCGCCGGCCAGGGATGCCGCGCCGCCGGCCCGGACTACCCAGGCTTCGCAAAGCAAGGGTACTGCGGTGACGACGAAAGAGGGCACCAAAGTCACGGTCGTCCAAGGCACGGCTTATACGGACAAGGACCACGTGGCGGCCTATATCCATGTGTTCAAGGGACTGCCGCCCAACTACATCACCAAGGACCAGGCCCGCAAGCTGGGCTGGAAGTCGGAGGGAACCCTCGACAAAGTGGCGCCGGGCAAGAGCATCGGCGGGGACCGTTTCGGCAACTATGAAAAAGTGCTGCCGGACAAGGCCGGCCGTACGTGGACGGAATGCGACATCGGGTATGTCAAAGGGAACCGGAACGAAAAGCGCATCTGTTTCTCGAACGACGGGCTCGTGTATTATTCCGGATCCCATTACCGGGATTTCGTGCAACTATTTTAGCCGGGAGGAATCGCTATGAAACGCATCGTGCTGGACAGTACCCACTTCAAGGACCGCCAAGAGGCACACCGTTATTTAAAGGAGGTCTTCCATTTTCCCGCCTATTACGGAGGAAACCTGGACGCCCTGCATGACTGCCTGCAGGAGCTCTCGGAACCCGTGGAAGTCGTGGTGCCCGAAGTCATCATGGAAGACGGGTACCTGGGGGATTACGGCAACATCATGATCCAGGTCTTTCTCGATACGGAAGTGGAAAATCCGAACCTCGTGGTCACGGTTGACTGACGCCGCCTTTTTCAAAATGGAAATACCGCTTGTAAAGGAAGAGGCAGATGACGCCCGAGAGCAGGGATCCGAGAGGGGCCGCCATGCCCAGGGGCAGCAGTGTGTCCGGGTACCACAGCGAAGCCAGATAGGCGCCGGGAATGCGGATCGTCACAATGGAGATGACGTTGTGGAGAAAGGCGTAGATTGATTTCCGGTAGGCGCTGAAGAAGCCGCTGAAGCAGAAATGGATGGACGCGAAGGCGCAGTCCGTCGTGTAGGAATACAGATATTGGCTGCCCTTTGCGATAATCGCCCCGTCCCCGGTGAAGAGGGACATGACGAAGGGGGCTGCGGCCCAGAAGAACAAGGTCACGGCGATGCCGTAGGAGAAGCCCGCCGTAATGGCGTAGCGCAGGGCCTGGCGGCTGCGGCCGTGGAATCCGGCCCCGGCGTTCTGCGCCGCGATGGCGGACACGGAACTCATCATGGACGACGGTACGAGGAAGAGGAACGTGATGATCTTTTCCCCGATGCCGACAGCGGCCGCGTCGACGACGCCGCGCATATTGACGATGACCGTGATGACGAGGAAGGCGATTTGGATGAATCCTTCCTGGCACATGATGGGGATGCCTGTCTGGAGGATGTTCTTCATCTTTGCCACGTCAATGTGCAGATCCTGCCGGGAAACGGGCAGGCTCAGGCGGTAGCGGCGGATGGCCCAGAGGGCGGTGACGACGCTCAGCCCCTGGGAGATGACCGTCGCCAGGGCGGCACCGAAGGCGCTCAGGTGGCACGGTCCGATGAAGACGATGTCCAAGACGATGTTGAACACGCCGGCGATGGCTACGAAAATCATGGGGCTCCGCGAATCGCCCTGTCCCCTCAGGATGCTGGCGATGGCGTTATAGGCCGTAATCAGCGGGATGCCGACGAAGCACGTGAGCAGATAGGCATAGGCTTCCCCGAAGGCTTCGGCCGGCGTCTGGAGAAGGTGCAGTACCGGGCCTGCCAGCGCTAAGGAAATCATCATGGCTACGACGGAACCGGCCAGGAAGAGGACCGTGGCATTGCCGATGTAACGGGACGCGTCTTTCTGGCGGCCGGCACCGATGGAACGGCTGATGGCCACCGTGGCGCCGACAGAGAGCCCCACAATCATGACGGTGAGCATGTGCATGACCTGGCTGCCGATGGATACGGCCGTGATGGCGGCGGCGCCTTCGTACTGGCCGATGATGAAGAGGTCCGCCAGGCCGTAGAAGGTCTGGAGGAAACAGGCCAGCAGGTAGGGCAGCGAAAAGGACGCCAGGGTCCGGACCATACTGCCGTGGGTCAAATCGTTCTGCATAACGGGATACCTGCTTTCAATTGAAATTCAGAGCAGTTCACGGTAAATTCACTTTTCAAACCGGAACTTTTAGTGTATAATGCAACATGTAACTGACAGGGCGGCGTAGCCAAGTGTTTAAGGCGGGAGTCCGCAAGACTTCTATTCCCTGTGTTCAAATCCAGGCGCCGCCTCCAACGTAAATCCGCACCTTGCTCCGGCAAGGTGCTTTTTTTATGCCCGCACAGGGCGGCTGCCCCGCCGGTCAGCAGGAGTAACGGGGCCGTAGTCCCGTCAGGTCGCGGAGGATTTCGCCGGCCATCAGCAGGCCCGCCACGGAAGGGACGAAGGCCGTGCTGCCCGGTACGGGGCGGTGGGCCGTGCCTTTTTGTTCCATGCTGTCCCGCGGTGTCAGGGGCGTTTCCGTGGAGTAGACGACCTTGAGGCTGTCCACGCCGCGCTTTTTGAGCTCTTTGCGCATCACCTTGGCCAGGGGGCAGACCGATGTTTCGTAAATGTCGGCGATGCGGAATGCGCCGGGGTCGATTTTGTTGCCGGCCCCCATGCTGCTGATGACGGGTGTCCCGGCGGCCTTGGCCGCGAGGATGATCTGGATTTTGCCGGCCACCGTGTCAATGGCATCCGCAATATAGTCGTACTGCGTGAAGTCAAACTGGTCCTGCGTTTCCGGCAGGTAGAAGCAGCAGTGCGTGGCTACGTCCGCTTCCGGATTGATGTCCAGGATGCGCTCCTTCATGACATCGACCTTGTAACGGCCGATGGTACGGTGCGTCGCGATGATTTGGCGGTTGAGGTTGGTCAGGCCCACCGTGTCATTGTCCACGAGGGCCAGGTGACCGACGCCGCTGCGGGCCAGGGCTTCCGTCACATAGCCGCCGACGCCGCCGATGCCGAAGATCAGGATCCGCATCCGTTTCAATTTTTCCATGGTATCCGGCCCGAAGAGGAGCTCCGTCCGGGAAAATTCATTCAACATAGATGCCTCCCGCAGGGCAGGATACAGGCTGCCGCTGCATGCGTAACTACTATTGTAACGTACAGGCTGCATCTTTTCAAGACCGGCGCCGGACGGGAGACTGCTTTTTCAAAAGATATAAGGAAAGGCCGTTGCGGCAATTTCTATCGAAATGGTATGAAGGGTGTACCATTGTTTACAATTAATCCGTTTTGTCACAAAAAGTTTGCTTTTTCCTTGCACATTCGGTGTGCCGATGGTACGATGAAACAGTATTTATAGAGCAAGGCTTCTTGCAATGGGAGGTAGTTTAGGTGAACAAATTTCTGAAGTACGCGTTGGCCGGAGCCCTGTCGGTCATGACCATTCTGGCTGCCGGCTGCGGCGGAGACAAGAAGGCTGATACAGGCAAAGCTGATATGGACAAGCCGGTCATCGTGGGCGTCAACCCCGGCCCGCATGCCCAGATTATGGAAAACGTGAAGAAGATTGCCGAAAAGAAGGGCCTGAAGATTGAGATCAAGGAATTCAGCGACTTTGTGACGCCGAACTCCGCCCTGGCCCAGGGAGAGATCTGGGCGAACAGTTTCCAGCATGAACCGTTCCTGAAGGCGACCCTGAAGAAGGAACCGTCCTTCAAACTGGTCAAGGCTTTCAACACGGCCCTGTTCCCCATCAACATCTATTCCAGGAAACTGAAACCTGGCGACACCATTCCGGACGGCGCGAAAATCGCCATCCCGAACGACCCGACGAACGGCGGTCGCAGCCTGCTGGTGTTAGCGGCCCAGGGGCTGATCAAGGTCAAGGACCCGAAGAACGTGCTGACCACGGTACACGATGTGACGGACAATCCGCATCACTTCCAGTTCATCGAGCTGGAAGCGGCGGCCATTCCCCGCAGCCTGGACGACGTGACCTGCGCGGCCATCAATACGACCTACGCCCTGAATGCCGGCCTGAACCCGGACAAGGACCCCATTATCAAGGAAACGGCTGACTCCCTGTATGTGAACATCGTCGCCGTCCGCGAGGAAACGCTGAAGGATCCGCGCCTGAAGATTTTCCAGGAAGCGTACCAGTCCCCGGAAAATGCGCAGTTCATCCGTGACAAGTTCAAAGGTTCCGCCTACGTGGGCTGGAAGGAAAAATAAAACTGCATAAGGGTTTGGCGCAGAAAGGATTCTGGAGTACATGAACATCGAGGAGAACGTACATAAGGTATGGCCGTACCTGCACTCCCTTCCCGAACCGCCTTTCCAGGAGTACAAGACCTCCGCCTTTCTGGCGGAGGTCTTGCGTACTGCCGGGTATACGGTGACGGAACATGTGGGGAGTGAAACAGGCCTCGTGGGGGTATGGGACAGCGGTAAGGCGGGACCGGTCGTGGCACTCCGGTCCGACATGGACAGTCTCCAGTTCCGCCGCGACGACGGAACGGCCGTGCGCATCCATGCCTGCGGCCACGACGCGCACATGACCATGGCCATTACGGCTGCCCAGGTGCTGGCCGAACAGGGGATTCCCTGCGGGAAACTGAAGATCCTCTTCCAGCCGGCCGAGGAGATCGGCAAGGGGGCCTTGTCCCTGACCGAGGCTGGCGCCATTGACGACGTGCAGTACCTGATCGGCTATCACGTGATGCCGAAAGACCTGGTGCGGGCGGGCCAGATCATCCCCCAGATCAACTGGACGGCCTGCACCCTCATGGAGGCCGTGGTAAGAGGCAAAGCGGCCCACGGCTCGCAGCCCCATCTGGGTATCGACGCCATCAATGCGGGGGCGGCCATCGTCGGCGCCGTCAACGCCCTGCCCGTGGACCCGCTCCTGGGCGGCAGCGTCAAAACGACGCGCTTCCTCGGCGGCGCTGATTCCCTGAACGCCATTTGTGACGAAGTACACATGGGGTTCGACCTGCGCAGCACGTCGAATAAGGAGATGCTCCATTTGCGGCAGCGCGTCAAGGACATCATCGGAACCACAGCCCAAGTCTACGGCGCCACGGCGGATAGCCATATTGTGGGTACCTGCCCGGCGGCGGAGGCCGATCCGTCCCTGCTGAAAGTGACGGAAGCCGCCGTCCGCGAGGAACTGGGGGATAAAGGCATAGTGCCGCCTGTCTCCGTCACCATTGGGGAGGACTTCAACTTCTACAAGCAGGAGCGGCCGGACCTGAAAACGGCCAGCCTGGGCATCGGCTGTGACCTGGAGCCGAAACTCCATGACCCGCAGATGCATTTTGAACTAGACGCCCTGCCCGGCGCCATCCGCGTGCTCGTCAATCTGATCGGCAAGGTGCTCACCGAACGGCCGTAAGGAAAGCCGCAGAAAACCGTAACACTAGTTACAAAAATAAATTAAATACATAATTTCCTATAGAAAAACTAGAAATTTAATAAAAACGGGTTGACAGGATTTGTTTTATAATCTAGTATTGCAGTATGAATTTATGAGATTCATATGGCAAATGCGTCGAACAAAACAAGTACGGTATGTACAGGCCGAAAGAGAGCACCGGTCAGCGGCTGAAAGCCGGTGCAGGAACCGGACATATCCGAATGCCTTTGGGAGCAGGCCCGCCGAACCGGAAGTAGGCGGACACGGCAGCCGCCGTTACCGGTTTGAGGAAGACCCGTCTGTGCATACGGGTTTTCGAATCAGAGTGGAACCACGGACCACCGTCTCTGTACAGGGACGGTGTTTTTTTATACCTGCAGCGCTGCAGGCAGCTGAGGAATTCCGCAAACAGCCATGGCTTACAAGGAAAGGAAGAGGAACATGACCAGGACACAGGAAATCAAGACGCTGGTGGAGCAGGTTTTCCGCCATTTTCACGAACATCCGGAACTTTCGTATCAGGAATTTGAGACGACGGCCTGTCTTCGGAAGGAACTGGAGCGGGCCGGCATCACCATTCTGGACACGGGGTTGAAGACGGGCCTGGTCGCCCGTATCGGCGACGGGGCCGGACCGGTCATCGCCCTGCGGGGGGACATCGACGGCCTGCCGATCCAGGAAGAGACGGACCTGCCGTACAAGTCGCAGGAAGCGGGCCGGATGCATGCCTGCGGCCACGATTTCCACGCGGCGGCAGTGCTCGGGGCAGCCTTGCTCCTTAAAGAGAAAGAGAAGGTCCTGGGCGGTACGGTCAAGGTCATCTTCCAGCCTGCCGAAGAAGCGCCCGGCGGTGCCAGGACCGTGCTGGAGACCGGCGTGATGGATGATGTGCAGGCCGTTTTCGGAATCCACATCATCGGGAATGTCCCGGTCGGCACGTACGCCATCCGTTCCGGTGCCGTGACAGCCGCCGTCGATACGTTCAAGATCACCTTCCGCGGCAAGGGCAGCCACGGCGCCCATCCGGACCGGGGTCTGGATCCCGTCGTGGCGGCGGCGAACTTCGTTGGTGCCGTGCAGACCATCGTGAGTCGCAATTCCGACCCCTTCGCGGCCAACCTGGTGAGCGTGACGCATATCCAGGGAGGCAACACCTGGAATGTGATTCCCGAGACAGCCTTTGTGGAAGGAACGGTGCGGACCATGACAAAGGCAGACCGCGAACTCGTGGAAAGCCATCTCCGCGTTATGGCGGACCATATCGCCCAGGCGTACGGGGAACGGGCCGACGTGGAATGGATTCCCGGGCCGCCGGCGACGTGGAACGACCCGGCCTGGTCGGACTTTTCGGCCCGCATCGCTGCGGAGCAGGGCATCCGCGTGGTGCCGGCCCCGTCGAACCTGGGCGGCGAAGACTTCGCCTATTTCCTGGAAAAGATTCCCGGTGCCTACATCCAGATAGGCGTCGGCAACACCTATTCGAACCACCATCCGAAATTCCAACTTGACCCGGCAGCCCTGTATCCCGCTTCGGAATATCTGGTCCGCCTGGCCGGAGCAGCCTTGGACAAGCTGCAGAAAGGACAACCATGATCGTATTCAAGGACGTGAGCAAGACCTTCCGCACAGACAGCGGCGAGGTCCGGGCCCTGCAGCATATCGGCCTGACCATCCGGGACGGAGACATCCAGGGCATCATCGGATTTTCCGGCGCCGGCAAGTCGACACTGCTGCGCATGATCAACGCCCTCGAAGTGCCTACGGAAGGCCATGTGGAAGTGGACGGACGCAAGGTCGATGAACTGCCGCGGGAAGCGTTGCGGCAGGTCCGCAAGAAGATCGGCATGATTTTTCAGCAGTTCAACCTGCTGTCTTCCAAAACGGTGTACGACAACATCGCCATCCCCATGGTGCTGAACAAGATGGATATGGACGTTATCGACGCCCGGGTGAAGGAGCTGCTCCGCTTCGTCGGCCTGTCTGACAAAGCGCAGGTCTATCCGGACCAGCTGTCGGGCGGCCAGAAACAGCGCATCGGCATTGCCCGGGCCCTGGCCACGAATCCGTCCATCCTCCTTTGCGACGAGGCCACGAGCGCCCTCGATCCGGAAACGACGGGCTCCATTTTGGAACTCCTCGGGCAGATCAACCGGGAAATGAACATCACCATCGTCGTCGTAACCCATGAAATCAACGTGGTCCGGCGCATCTGCAACCGCGTCGCCGTCATGGACCACGGGCGTATGGTGGAGCAGGGCAGCGTGCTGGAAGTCTTTTCCAATCCGCAGCAGGAAATGACGAAACGTTTCGTCCAGACCGTCATTCCCGACAAAATCCCCGACAGCATCGTACGCAGCCTGAAAAAGGAAACGCGGAACTACAAGTTGCTTAAGCTGCGGTTTCTCGGCGAAACGACGACGGAGGACCTGTTTTACGCCATCAACCGCAAATTCCCTGTGGAAACGGGCATCATCTTCGCCTCGTGCAATGAGCTGCAGGGTACGGCCCTGGGCATCTTCATCGTGGAGGCCATCGGCCGGGACGAGGATATTGCGGCTGTCAGGAAGTACATCGTGGCACACAACGTGCAGGTACAGGAGGTAGTGTTATGAAGGAACTGGAAATCCTGTTGGGAGTCCCACTGTCCCGCATCGGGCTGGCGGCGGAGGAAACGGTCTACATGGTCTTCGTGGCCCTGCTGCTGGGCTCCCTGATCGGCCTGGTCCTGGCGGTGGTCCTCGTCCTGACGAATAAGGATGGGATTTTGCGGAACCGGTGCATCTACGGCGTCATCAACACGGCCGTCAACGTGGTGCGCAGCGTCCCGTTCATCATTTTGCTGGTATTCATCCTGCCGCTGACGAAGTTCATCGTCGGTACGCGCATCGGTACGACGGCGGCCCTGGTGCCTCTGGTCATCTTCATCGCCCCGTACTTGACGCGGCTCTTTGAGAACTCCATCCTCGACGTGGACAGGGGTATCATCGAGGCGGCCCAGTCCATGGGCGCATCCTATTTCGAGATTGTCCGCTATTTTCTGCTGCCGGAGGCGAAGGGCTCCCTGATCCTGTCGGTCACGACGGGAACCATCGGACTGCTGGGCGCCACGGCTATGGCAGGCGTCATCGGCGCCGGCGGCGTCGGTGACCTGGCCCTGACCTACGGGTACGAACGGCTGAACTTTCCGCTCATGCTGTTCACGGTCGTCGTGCTCGTCGTCTTTGTCCAGATCATCCAGACCATCGGCAATCATTTTGCCTTTAAAGTAAGGAATCATTAAATCTAAAAAAAGAGGTGCTCATCATGAAATTCAATTGGAGGAAATTCAGCGTCGTCCTGGCCGGCCTGCTCGCGTTTGCGGTCCTGGCAGCCGGCTGCGGCGGCGGGGACAAGAAGACCGGCGACAAGAAGGAACTGACTTTCAGCAAGTCCCAGGGCCCGTACAGCGAGTTGTTTGAAAAAGCTGTCAAACCCATCCTGGAAAAGAAGGGGTATAAGATTACGGGCAAGGACATGTCCGACCTGCTCCAGGCGGATGTCGTCCTGAACGAGGGCGAAGTCGACTTCAATGTCGAGCAGCACACGGCCTATATGGAAAACTTCAACAAGAAGCAGAAAGGCCACCTGGTGGCGCTGACGCCGATCCCGACAGTGCCGGCCGGCATCTATCCGGGCCGCAAGCATGATTTGAAGCAGCTTGCCGACGGCGACCAGATCGCCGTGCCGAACGACGCCTCCAATACGGCCCGTGCCTACGCGCTGCTGCAGAAGGCCGGCTGGATCAGGCTGGATCCGAAGAAGGACCTGTCCACGGTCACCCAGCAGGATATCGTGGAAAATCCCCATCACCTGAAATTCACGGAAATGAAGTCCCTGACCATCCCCGGCGTCCGCAACGACTTCGACTACATCATGATTACCGGTTCCATCGTGTATAACGCGAAGATCGATCCGAAGACGGCCCTCCTGACAGAAGATGTCCTGCCGCACCTGCTGCTGCAGCTCGTCGTCAACGAGAAGGACAAGGATGCCCGGTGGGCCAGAGACCTGGCCGCGGCCTATCATTCCAGGGAGCTGAAGGAATACCTGGATAAGAACAACAACGGCTTGTGGTACATTCCCAAAGACCAGTTCAAGGATGCCAAGTGAATCCTTGACGCAACAAACGGAAGGCGCCCTCCGGGGCGCCTTTTTTGTGTACTGGCGAAGCAGTACATCGGGTTTATTCTTCCTGCAAGGTGAATCTCCAGGCGCAGTACCATTCTCCCGGATGTTCGTCGGGCGGGCAGGCGATGCATTCCGTCCGGATGCGGCTGTCGATATTTTCGGCAAAGCGCCCGTATTCGACGAGGCCGGCGCTCTTACAGGGGTAGTCGGCCATGTTTTTCCGCGTGCGCGCACACTGGACGCGGCAGTTGTACATTTCCAGGATCAGGGCGCCGTCGCGGCGGTACAGGTGCTGGTGGTTCAGGCGGCTGTACAAACGGAAGGCGAGGGCCTTTTCCAGACCGTCGAGACCGGGCCGGTCCGGCAGGTGGAGGAACTTTTTGACGGCATGGGCTTCGTAAGGTGAAAAATAGGCCCAGGTGGAGTCGTTGCAGCGTTTGGCTTCCTGCATGCCGTAGGCCTTTTCCACACCCTGGAACCAGACACCGTCCTGGGCGAGCCAGCTTTTGGCCAGATTGTCGAGGAGGGCTAGCACCTGGTCGCGGGGCATTTGCCGCAGGGAGTCCGGCACGCCGTCTGTTTCGGTAAAGCCGCATGTGAGCGAGAGACGCTGGACCAGGTTGCGCCGCGTCTTTTCCCAGGCGTAGTCCATGACCCGGAGTGCCCGTTTGAAGCCCAGCTGGTGCTCAACCTCCCGGAACCAGAGCGTATGATGCACAAGCAGGCGGTGCGCGAAATCAAATGCGAGGAGGACCAGTTCCTCCTGGCTCATGGTATCCGCCGACATGTTCTTGTTTTCGTCCATGATACTCTCCTTTTCCCTAAGTGTTCAGGTTTTATTTCGCTGCCGGCGCGGAAAATCCCTTTTTGTTTTTACCGGGCCGGGAAAGGAACGGGCCGCAGGGAATGAACCCGTGCCGAATTTCAAAAAAATTCGTTGGCGGCGATTTTCAAAACCATTTATAATGAAAGTAGCAAATGGAAGGAGGTCTTACCTGTGGATTATAAAATGTTGCAGTACGCTGTGGAGGACGGTGTGGCCGTCATTACGCTGGATTATGCGCCTACGCTGAATGCCCTGGACATGAATATGGCCCTGGAGCTGGAACAGGCCCTGAAACAGGCTGAAGGCGACCCGGCCGTCAAGGCCGTGGTCCTGACCGGTGCCGGCCGTGCATTCTGCGGCGGCGGGGATATCCGCTACATGAAGGCCCATTGCGGGGAACCGGATTTCGGGGCCAAATCCATGGCGCCCCTGGCAGGGAAATTGTCGGACATCGTCATCTACATCAGGCATATGTCGAAGCTCGTGATTTGCGCTGTGGCGGGCGCGGCAGCAGGCGGTGGCTGCAACCTGGCCTACGGCTGCGATTTCGTCTTTGCCGCAGAGGATGCCAGATTCCTGCAGGCCTTTGTGGGCATCGCCCTCATGCCGGACACCATGGGCGGCTATCTGGTACCGCGCATGGCCGGACTGCACCGCGCCATGGATATGTTCGTGACGGGACGCCCCGTGACGGCACAGGAGGCGCTGGACCTGGGCTTCGTGAAGGAAGTCGTACCGAAAGACGAACTGATGCCGAAGGTCATGGCCTTCGCGAAAGGGCTCGCCAAAGGCCCGACCCACGCCTATGCCGCCATGAAGAAGATGATGTTCGTGAGCATGTACGACGAAATGTACAAGTTCCGCGACGCCGAAGTCACCCTGCAGGCGGACTGTGCCGGCACGGCCGATTTCCGTGAAGGCATTACGGCCTTCCTGGAGAAACGTCCGGCCAGGTTCACGGGAAAGTGACAGGAAATTGACAATCCGGTGGTTGTAACGCAAAAGGCCGCACTGTCTGGAAGCAGGCAGTGCGGTCTCGGTTTTTTGTTGTTCCGTCCTATCCGACATAATGGTCCAGGAACTGGAACACGTACTTGTAATACGGTTCGCCCACAGCGTCGTTCATGGCGTGGGTGGCGTCCTGCACGGTGAGGGCGGCCTTGTCTTTGGAGGGGCTGGCGTTATACAGGTCCTTCATCATGGACAGGGGGATGAGCTGGTCCGCCGTGCCGTGGATGAACAAGATTGGCAGATGGGACTGGGAAACGGCCTGGAGCGGGTCCACGTCCTCCAGGAAGACCCCGGCGTATTCCCGCATGAACAAACTGGCCCCCAGCAGCACGGGCTTTGGGTAACGGACCGTATCGACGAGGCGGATGGCCAGCAGTTCCTTCAGGCTGCTGTAGCCGCTGTCCTCGACGATGGCCTTGACCTGGTCCGGTAAATTGTCGTTGAGGGAGAGCATGACATCGGCGGCGCCCATGGAGACACCGTGGAGCACGATGCGGGCCTGGGGATCCTCTTTGGCAATCGTGCGGGCCCACTGGGCCACGTCGCGTCCTTCAAAGACGCCCATGGTCAGGTACTTGCCTTCGCTCTTGCCGGAGGCACGCATATCCGGCGTCAGGACCTGGTACCCGCGGGCCAGGTAGTAAGTGGCCATGATGTACATGAACCGCTGGTTACAGCCGTATCCGTGGACCAGTATGGCCCATTTGTGGCTGGCCGGATTGACATTGGGGACGAAATGCGTCGCATCCAGTTTGAACCCGTCGAACGAGGTGATGGTCCAGACGGCGCGCCGGAACTGTTTCGGCGGCCGGGGCTGCATGGCCTCGTATTTGTTGGGGTAGGGGTAGACGTCTTCGAAAGCCGCCGGCGGGGACAGGGGGTCGGCCTGGGTTCCCCGTTTCAGCGCGTAGTTCACCAGCGGCTGGGCGATGAAGCTGTCCACGCATAAGAATGCCGCCAGAAGGAGCACAAGGACGAGGGAGAGGTACTTAAAAAATTTTTTCATGGAAAAATTCACCGAATGTAATTGTAGCGCAAAGAGTGGAGGAAAACAGTAAAAAAAGCGTGAACTATGAAAGGCGGCCACGTCACCGGAAGGGGCGCGGCCGCTGTCTTAATTCCCGTTCTTTAGTTGTTGCACTTGGAGAAGCCGCAGTTCGGGCAGCTGAAGCAACGTCCTTCGGACACGAGGCGGGCACCGCATTCAGGGCAGACCAGGCCGCCGACGACGCTTTTCTTCGTGGTGCCGTGGTAAGCGGCCTCGATGGCATCGGCAATGGCGTTGCCGCAGGACAGGGAGACATCCTGGCCCTGTTTGCGCAGTTCCTGGCAGCCGCGGCATTTCGCTTCGCGCAGCTCGCTGATGATGGTGTCGACTTTGACGCCGCAGCGCAGTAACAGGGAAATGAGGCGCGTCATGGTGTCGACGTTGGCCGTGCAGCCGCCGGAGAAGTTCGTGAACACTTCGAAGATCTGACCGGATTCAGTCTTGTTGACCGTGATGTAGAAGTTCTTGATGCAGGCCGAGCTCTGGCGGTATGTGGAGCCGTCAATGCGGCGGATGTTGTGGCGTTTGGACGGAACGATGGAGTCGAGGACGATCTCGTTTGTTTCCGTGGCGTCCAGGATGGAACCGCGCTTGCAGTTGTCGCGGAAGACCGTCAGGCCTTTGCAGCCTTTTTCATAGGCCAGCATGTAGATCCGTTCAATCTCTTCCACCGTGGCTGATTCCTTCAGGTTGACCGTGGAGCTGATGGCGTTATCGACGTAGGTCTGCAGGACGCTCTGCATTTCCACGCGGTCCGCGGGATCCACGTCGTGGGATTCGATGACGAAGGGGAAGCGGGCCTTGACTTCTTCATCGGGGGTATCCAGCGGCAGGTTGTGGTACAAGAGCAGGTCTTGGATGCTGCGTGCGAAGACGCGGAAGGATTTGTGTTCCTTTTCCAGGCTGTGGGTGGTACGCTGCATGGAAATCTGGTAGATGGGTTCCACGCCGCCGCTGAAGCCGCCTGCCAGCAAGGACAGGGAACCCGTCGGGGCGATGGAGAGCAGCGTGCCGTTGCGCAGGCCGTATTTCCTGATGCGGTCGTGCAGTTCAGGGAAGAGCTGGATCAGCGGCGATTTGGCCGTCTTGGTCCAGTCGAACTTGCCGAAGGTGCCTTTGGTGCGTGCCAGGTCGCAGCTCGTAATGAGGGCCTGTTTGAAGATGGCCTTCATCAGGTCGCCGGCAATTTTGCGGCTTTCGGGGGACCCGTATTTGACGCCCAGGGCGACGAACATGTCGGCCAGGCCCATGATGCCCAGGCCGATGGAACGCCAGTCGTCGATGCATTTGCGGTTCTCGTCCAGGGGCTGCATATCGTAGCCGTAGTCCAGGATTTCATCGAGGGAGCGGACAGCCGTGTCGACGGTCTGGTTCAGTTTGGCATAATTGACGGCCGCGCTGGGAGAGAACTTGTCATCCACCATGTGGTACAGGTTGATGCTGCCCAGGTTGCAGCTGTTATAGGCGTTGCCGTAAAATTCAGCGCAGGGATTGGACACGTCGATCCGGTATTCCGGATAGCCGCTCAGCAGGTTGTAGCTGCGGACGCGGTCGATGAAGATGGAGCCGGGATCGCCGTAATCCCACTGGGTCTGGCAGAATTCACGGTAGAATTTGCGTGTGTCGAGGGACTTGCGGATGTGCTCGTTGCTTTCGGGCACGTCGAAGTGCAGATCGAAGGGCTTGTTGGCCTTGACGGCTTCCATGAATTTGCCCGTGATGAGCATGGAGATGTTCATGGCTTCCAGTTTGTGGTCGGTCTGCTTGATTTTCAGGAATTCCTCGATGTCAGGGTGCTCGCAGGAGAGGGCGACCATTTCCGCGGCCCGCCGTCCGTGCACGCCGATGACGCTGCCCGTCGCATTGAACAAAGTCAGGAAGGAGACGGCGCCGGACGAAGTGCGGGCGCTGTTATTGACTTTTGAATCCTTCGGACGGAGGTTGGAGATATTGACACCGCAGCCGCCGCCGTAGCTGAAGATGCGGGCCATCTTCTTATTGACGTCGAAGATGGATTCGATGTTGTCTTCCGGGCAGGGCAGGATGTAGCAGTTGCTCATGGAGGCACGGAACTTGCCCTTGCTGCCTGCGCCGTAGAGGCTGCGGCCGGCCGGGAAGAATTCGCCATGGAGCAGGCACTGGCGGAATTTCGGCGCCAGTCCGGGGCTGAAGATGCCTGTGACGCGGTTGACGAAGCCTTCGAAATCTTCGCCGTCGTGATAATATTTTTTATCCAGCAGCGTCTGGCTCAGGGGATTTTCATACCACTTTTCCGACGTGGTGATGTTGGCCGTCGTCTCTTCCTTTGCCACTGCCTTTACTGCTTCTGCCGTACTGCTCATGCAAAACACTCCTTCTTTAATTTCCGTATATAGTGTATAAAAACAGGAACAACCACAATCTATAGGGCTACTACGATATTAATTATAGGAGTCAAATCGGATTTCGTCAATGGCAAAGGCAGATACTTTTTTTCTGTTTTTTCACAACAGAAATGCAAATATCTGATATACTGACTTTATTCGGATGGTAAATTGCAAGTTGAATTTGAACACTCATAATCAAGAAACACACTCAATAG
>OJNU01000372.1_pt1 | contig 37316 bp, 29 predicted proteins | sample 1597941 | NCBI WGS metagenome assembly OJNU01 (sample SAMN01915228, study PRJEB22387) | human gut metagenome | isolation source: stool | host: Homo sapiens | place: USA | reverse complement strand
CTTTCATTATACAAAAATCCCTCTAAAAAAACAAGACAGCATAAAATATAAACACGCTCCAGATCCTTTTCCCCAACTTTTTCACAGGAAAAAACTGAAAAATCTACTTTTCCCATTGAATTTCACACGTAAAAGTTTTACAATGGTAAAAACGTTGTGGTTTCACATTCAGAATCTACCCCAAGAAACCACGCTAGGAGGAAATTGTTATGGAGAAAAAAGACATTGACTGGGGCAACCTGGGCTTTGGTTATGTAAAAACAGACTATCGTTATGTATCCAACTACAAGAACGGTGCCTGGGATGAGGGTACATTAAGTACCGATGACATGGTTACAATCAGTGAGTGTGCCTGTGTATTGCAGTATGCGCAGACAGTATTTGAAGGATTAAAGGCATACACAACAGAGAACGGAGATATCGTTTGTTTCCGTCCTGACTTAAACGCAGCCCGTATGGCAGATTCCTGTAGAAGACTGGAAATGCCAGTATTCCCTGAAGATAAGTTTGTTGAAGCTGTTGTAGAGACAGTAAAAGCTAACGCAGGCTATGTAGCACCTTATGGTTCAGGAGCTACTTTATATATCCGTCCATATATGTTTGGTTCCAATCCTGTTATCGGTGTAAAACCAGCAGATGAATATCAGTTCCGTATCTTCGTAACACCTGTAGGACCATACTTCAAGGGTGGCGCAAAGCCAATCACAATCCGTGTATCAGACTTTGATAGAGCAGCACCTCACGGAACAGGACATATCAAGGCAGGACTCAACTATGCAATGAGTCTTCATGCCATTGTAGATGCACACGCACAGGGCTTTGCAGAGAATATGTACCTCGATCCTGCAACACGTACAAAGGTAGAGGAGACAGGTGGTGCAAACTTCATCTTTATCACAAAGGATGGCACATTTGTTACACCTAAATCAGACAGCATCCTGCCATCAATCACACGCCGTTCACTGATGGTAGTTGCAGAAAAGTACTTAGGACTCAAGGTTGAGCACAGAGAGGTGCTCTTTGATGAGGTAAAGGATTTTGCTGAGTGTGGACTTTGCGGAACAGCAGCAGTAATCTCACCGGTAGGAAAGATTGTAGACCACGGCAAGGAAATCTGCTTCCCAAGCGGTATGGATGAGATGGGACCTGTCACAAAGAAGCTTCGTGACACACTTACAGGCATTCAGATGGGCCATATTGATGGACCGGATGGATGGGTTCACGAGATTAAGTGTGATTAATAATAAGAATATACATTTATAATAAAGCACCGGGTATTATGTTACGTCGTAATATCTGGTGCTTTTGTATTATTTTATGTGGCATAACAAGACGATTTGTGCTAATATACTCTTATATGTATGCAAATGTTTATAAAAGCTTGGAATAGATATATAAAAGCAAACAAAAGAGATAACCGGGGATAATTAAATGGACGAGTATGAAAAGATAAGACAGAGAAAGCGCGAAGAATATAGAAAGAGACACCGCGCCCAGGTCAGAAGAAAGCAGCTTATTGGCAATGGCATTGTTATAGGCGTGATAATACTTATAATTGCAACGATAATCATAGTTGTAGCTTTAAGGGGCAAAAAGGCAAAGCAGGAAGAAGTAAAGGCAGAGGTGACCAGTACTCTTTACAATCCTATACAGCCAAAGCTTGATGTACAGTTGCTGACACCCAATCCGTATTCCAGACCACAGAAGGCACTTGAGAAGGTAAACGGCATAGTTGTCCATTATACAGCAAATCCGGGTACGTCAGCCAGACAAAACAGAGACTATTTCAATGGCCTGGCAGAGACCAAAAAGACCAAAGCAAGCTCACACTTTGTTATAGGATTAGAGGGTGAGATAGTGCAGTGCATACCTTGCAATGAGATATCGTATGCATCTAATAACAGAAACAGTGACACAATATCGATAGAGTGCTGTATAGAGGATGAGACAGGAAAGTTCAACGACAGTACATACCAGTCGCTCATAGAGCTCACCACATGGCTTATGGGGCGGTATGATCTGAGCGCTGATGATGTAATAAGGCACTACGATGTGACAGGCAAGAAGTGTCCGCTATACTTCGTGGAGCATGAGGATGCGTGGGAGCAGTTTCACAAGGATCTGGATACATACATCGAAGAAAATGGTGTGCCAAAGGAAGAGACAAACCAAACCTGATAATATACAATAAATTAAAGGATGATTTAAAAAATGAAGGAAATTATCGGAAATCTGTTAAAAAAAGAGAACGTACGTCAGAATCTGAGCAGCCTCAGACAGGAGATTAAAGATGAAAATGCATTAGCAGAGGCTCTAAAGCTGCTTGCAGGAGAAGATGAGCTGCTTGTGTCGTTTATGGGAGCAGACGATGCAAAAACCAGAAAGAACGCAGCGCTTCTGATAGGAGATCTTCATATGTCACAGCTTTCTGATGAGGTTTTTAAAGCATACGAGGCTGAACAGATGCGCTTTGTAAAGGGCTCATATCTGGCGGCGCTGTCACAGCTGGACTGCAAAGAGCTCTTGCCACAGCTTATGGAACGTGCAAAAGAGCTTGAGCATATGACGGTCACAGCTGAAAATAGGAAGCATATTGAGGAAGAATTAAACGAGATAAATAAAATCTTGATTAAATATAATGGGATAAAGCACCATACACCTGTGCTCGAGGGAGTAAAGGCTGAGCTGCTTCTGATGACAAACCGCCTTCACAGAGAGGTGGTACGACGTCAGATACCGGTTAAGGATACAAAGCTGCATCCGCTTGGAGTGCTTGTAAAGACTGACAATATACCTCTTATCATGCAGGTGCGCACATTCAGAAAAATGTACTTTACCATACATGCAGCATCGCTTCTGCCAAAGGATGCACAGGAAGCAGCCGGACTTCTTGCAGAGTCAGATATGTATGATATATTAAGACGCATGCACCGTGAGGGTGGTCCGTTTTACTATCGTATTGAGAGTACGGCAGATGCGGCGTACCAGAGCAGGCTTGCGAAAGCTATCGATATGCATTTTGCGGGCAGGATGATCAATTCACCAAATGATTACGACGTTGTGATCAAGCTCATACCGACAAAAAATGACAATTTTTTTGTCTGCATGAGATTATGTTCTATACAGGATAATAGATTTGCATACAGAAAGAATGTGCTTCCTACGTCGATGCATCCGTCACAAGCGGCACTTATTGTTTCACTTGCAAAGCCGTATCTTAAGGAAACAGCACAAATCATGGATCCGTTCTGCGGAGTTGGTACACTGCTTATAGAGCGCGCACATTTAGTCCCGGCACGCGAGATATATGCTACAGATACCTATGGAGATGCAATCACTATGGGCAGAGAGAATGCTGAGTTTGCCAAAACAAGAATTAATTTTATACACAGGGATTTCTTTGATTTCAGACATGACTACAAATTTGATGAGCTGATTACGGATATGCCGGTTCGTAACCGACAGACCAAGGCGGAGATGGAGCTTTTTTACGAGAGGTTTTTCGACAAGGCCGCAGAGCATCTGGTATCCGGCGGAATCATAGTCATGTATTCAAATGAGATTGGGTTTGTGAAGAAACAAATCAGGCTGCGTGTCGAATACCGTCTGCTTCAGGAGACATGTATTCTCGATAAGAATGACTTTTATTTGTTTGTTATCAGATATGAGGATTGATTTGTGTGAGTTTTTAGGAGGAAAATATGTCAGATTCCAAGCTTTTTAAAAAAATACAGGATTATTTCTGTATGGTCAACGGAATATATTTGTCGTGTCTGACAAAAAAGGATGGGGTCATGACAGAGGTGTGTCAATGTAACGATAAATGGAAGAGTATGCTTACCTTTATTGGTGAGGAGAAATACGAAAACCTTCTTTTGAGACTGTCGGACTGCAGGGTTGAGAATCTCATAGATGAACCTCTGGATAAGGACTATATCAGGCTGTATGGTCTGATTGTAAGAGTGGACAATACCCACGATATATATTGGGTTATAGCTGCGGTAATTGATGAGCAGATGTCTAATGATGAGAGAAACCTGCTTCCTGATGGCATAATTATTACCAGTGAAGCGCGTCTTAACAGAACAATTGAGTTCCTGGAAACTATGACCAGACAGCTTTTGATCACAAAGAGAGATGAGGATGCTGCGAATGAGGCACTTTCGCTTATCAGGAAGTCAGATGAGGAAATCAAGAAACAGTTTCATATGCTTGAGGCTATCAATTCTGTTATAAAACTGCTTGAGATGGATGGAAGCTTTACTGAGATGGCTCAAAAAGCACTGGAGAGTGCAGTTACTACCATAAAGCTTACCGGTGCTTTTATCATCCGCAAAAACGTGGACGGCATGCATTTGGATGTGATTGTAAGCTATGGCAGAAAGCCGTTTGATACAATATCAATTACCGAGGTACCTTTTTTCACAGGAAAGCCTTACATTATATCATCAGACTCTGTGATGCCGGAGAAATTCCGCCTTTTCATGGAGAAGCAGGCTATGAGGGCAGCCATATTCCAGCCTGTAAATATAGATAACAGGACTCAGATGTATGTGTGCTTTTTTGATGAGAAGGATGACAGAAGCTGGGAAAAATATGATGTGAAGTTTTTAAATGATACGAAGCGCGTCATTCAAAGTATTCTCACAAAAAAGATAACAACCAACTCGCTTGCAGGCTCCTATGCTTCGCTCGAAGCGATACTGGAAAACTCCGGTTGCGGTATATACGTGGCTGATATGTCTAAGTCAGAGATACTTTACATGAATAATTACTGTAAGCAGCTGCTTTCAAATATAATCGAACAGAACAAGCTGGAAAAATATATTTTTTCCCATACTGCAGAGAGCCGGAGCTTTACAGAGGTCTACGTGACGGAGGAGGACAAGTGGTTTGATATTCATCGCACAGGCATAGCGTGGGTGGATGGCCGCAAGGTGCAGCTTGTTACAATGTATGATATCACACAGAAGAAGCGTTATCAGCAGCGCATTGAGAACCAGGCCAATAATGATTTCCTGACAGGGCTATATAACAGGATGAGATGTGAGCAGGATCTGGCTAAGTTTATAGATGATTCAGTGAAAAACGACACCAGAGGTGCGATGATTTATATAGATCTGGATGATTTCAAGCATATAAATGACGGGCTTGGTCATCAGTACGGAGATGTGCTTTTAAAAGCTATATCGAACAGCCTGACACAGGTGAAGGGAATTGAGAACCACTGCTACAGGATGGGAGGTGATGAGTTTATCGTCATAGTGACAGGCAGCTCTGTTGACAGGCTGGAGAGTATCATTAATGATATACAGCAGATATTTGTCAGACCGTGGTTCTTGAAGGGAGAGGACTATTACTGTACAATAAGTGCCGGAGTGGCATTTTTCCCGACAGATGCAAGAACTGTGGAGGATGTCATAAGAAGAGCTGATATAGCTCTTTTCAATGCTAAGAAAGAAGGAAAAAACCGTATAGAGTTCTACAACGAGGGTATTGATGGCACAAGCACAAAGCGTCTTGACCTGGAAAAGCACATGAGAAAAGCCACAATGAATGAGTGCGATGAGTTCACCGTGTACTTTCAGCCGATTATAAACGTGAAGGGGGAGGATGTCTGTGCAGGTGCAGAGGCTCTTGTCAGATGGAATTCAGCAACCATGGGCTTTATAAATCCGGTTGACTTTATACCGCTTGCTGAGTATCTTGGGCTTATAAACCCAATCGGGGAGCATGTATTAAGAGAGTCAGCGAAGCACTGCAGGTACTGGAATGACATGGGACATCCTGACTACAAGGTCAACGTAAATCTGTCTGTGGTGCAGCTGCTGCAGAATGACATAGTCAAGAAAATCAAAGGCATAATTGATGAGGTGGGCATAGAACCGGGAAATCTGTGTCTTGAGGTGACAGAGAGTCTGGCAATCAATGACATGGTGCGCATGAAGCGGATACTCAGTGAGATAAAGGCGCTTGGTGTTAAGGTTGCACTGGATGATTTTGGTACAGGATATTCATCACTCAACCATATCAGGGAGATGCCTCTTGATATCATTAAAATAGATAAATGCTTCATTGAGCATCTTGGGGAGGATGATTTTTCTGATGCATTTGTCAAGATGGTTACAGAGCTTGCCAACACAATAGGAGTACATGTCTGCGTGGAGGGAGTTGAGACTGACAGGCAATATGCTATAATTAAGAAGATGGGAATATATTACATACAAGGGTATTTCTTCGATAAGCCAATGTGCATAGAAAGCTTTGAGGAGAAATATATCTGACGAAGAAGGTGTAACATGCACGAAGAAGATATAGAAAAAGCCCATGCTATTCATTTTGGAAGAAAAATAAACAGTGCACGAACTGTATCACGGCCAAGACCATAAAAGATAAAAGGCAGCGTGTCAAGATAGAGTTTTCGGGCACTGATTCGTACCAGGTCATATCAAGGTACTACAATATAGAAGGCAAGAACTACGTGATGGAGCTTGAATACATGAACAAGAAACACTGGATTGATGATATTCCTGTTCTCCTACAGTGTCTGGTCAATATACAGGACCGGATAAAGGCGGGGCTGGACTAGCTTAAATGCATAATAAAAGAAAAATATATGTAAAAATAGAAATTAAGTGTTGACATATTTGGTTTGATTTGATATTATATCAAAGTCGCGTGAGACAAGCGACAGAAAATCAAATATATGCGGAAGTGTCGGAACTGGCAGACGAGCAAGACTAAGGATCTTGTGATTATTGCAATCGTGTGGGTTCAAGTCCCATCTTCCGCATTGAACAATAAGACAGGGATCAAGCAAAACGTTTGGTCCCTGTCTTGTTGTTCAAAGCCGAAGCGAGCCTTGAACCCATGGTTCAAGGTCTCGCCTCCGGCTCGGTCGGCTCGTGGCATGAGGTCCCCCGGACCTCACTCGCCCCATCTTCCGCAAGACTACGGTCGTGGTAGAGCAGGCGCCCATGGGTCCAAGGTCTCCGCTCCGCTTCGGTCGTTGCAGAACAGACGTCCCCCGGGCGTCTTGCGGTCTCCGCTCCGCTTCGGTCGGCGCAGAGCAGACATCCCCCGGATGTCTTGCGCCCCATCTTCCGCAAGGCTCCGGTTGTTGTGGGGCAGGCTCTCTATAATGATAAGACAGGAAAGGTAGGATTTTTATGATTAGATTTAATAACGATTATAACCGCGGTGCATTTGATTGCATTTTGAAGGCACTGGCAGATACAAATACAACCAGCTATCCGGGATATGGTGAGGATGAGTGGTGCGATAAGGCTGAGCAGATTATTAAGGGGCTTATTGGCAGAGATGATTCCATGATTAAATTTATTCCGGGTGCGACACAGGCAAATTATGTTGTGGTTGCGGCGGCGCTTTCACCGGTGCAGAGCGTGATTGCAGCGGATACGGGACATATCAATTGCCACGAGGCAGCTTCTATTGAGAATACAGGTCATAAGATTCTTGCGCTTCCTAACACGGATGGTAAAATCAGTGCTGCGCAGATTGAGGCGTGTGCTGCAGAGTATTATGACAATGCCAAGCCTGAGTATCTGACGGAGCCAAAGATGGTTTATATTTCATTTCCGACTGAGCAGGGTACTCTTTACACGAAAAGAGAGCTTTGCGATATCAGTGCTGTCTGCAAGAAATACGGCATGTATCTGTTTGTTGATGGTGCGAGAATGGGCTATGGACTGGGCTCAGATAAAAATGACCTTACACTTTGTGATTTTGCCATGCTTTCGGATGTTTTTTATATCGGTGGCACAAAGTGTGGTGCGCTCTTTGGCGAGGCGCTGGTTATAAATGCTGAGGATATCAAGTATCGTTTTAAGGCTTATATGAAGCAAAACGGTGCAGTGCTTGCAAAGGGCTGGCTGATGGGCTTACAGTTTGCCACTATGCTTGAGAATGGCGATTATTTTGAAAAGACAAAGCGTGCAGATGAGCTTGCCATGCAGATTAAAGCAGCATTTGAACAGAAGAAGGTACCGTTTTGGGTTGAGAGCTTTACAAATCAGCAGTTTGTGATTTTATCGGATGAGCAGAAGAAGACGCTTGCCGAGAAGTACTATTTTGAAGAGATGGAAAGAGAGAAGGATGGCACTGTAGTGCGATTCTGTACCAGCTGGGCCACAAAACAGGAGGAGGTTGATGCACTGGTTTTAGATATATCAAAGCTGGTGTAGTAACAGATTTATAGTTTTTCATACATTTCGTATAGTTTTTTAAATTTATGCTTGCATTCTTCTAAACTTTTTGGTAGAATAATGTTTGTTCGCAGGAGTGGCGGAATTGGCAGACGCGCAGGCTTCAGGTGCCTGTGGTAGCAATATCGTGTGGGTTCAAGTCCCATCTCCTGCATTAACAGGGAAGTCGGTGAACGGCTTCCTATTTTATTTTGTGCAGATAATTTTGAAAGCCTATTGGCTATTAATGGTCTGTAACCGTTGCCTGCTACACTGAGGGGTACAGCTGTCACAGGAATTTGATTATTATATTGGAGATGGGATTGCAGCGTGAAGAGATTGAATCTATCTTATATTAATGTAATATGTGTGTTTGTTTTGTCCTTTGCTGTTATGGAGTATGTAAATCTTTTGATTGGCAGAGTTGGCGGATTTCCCGTGCTTGCAGGGGTGCTTGTGTCATATTCCATTATGAGATATGGCAGCTTTGCAAGGAAAAATATGGCATGCTACATGGGCATCTATATACTGACATGGTTTATCGGCACGGTAGTGCTCTTTATCTCAAAATACTCAGGCTGGGGAAATATCAAAAAGCTTGGTCCGGCGCAGTATTTCAAGGCACTGTACGGCTCAACCCTGTCAGAGATATGGGGGTATTTTTTTGCAATTGTGCTCATGCTGACAGTGATTGTTTCACTTTTTCCGCTTACCGTGATAAAAAGCAGGAAAATATATGCACGGTATGTGTTGGGAAATACGCTTTTTTGGACGATAATATTCATACCGCTTAGGTTTATAGACAAGAAATTTGTCAATCACAAGGTGATGTGGCAGGCCGGCTGTATGATGGCCTTTGCTGTGCTTTTGCTTGTGCTGGAGCTTTTAGTTGTATACAGACTGGTGAAATACAGGTATTGCGATGAACATGCAGACAGGAAAGTGCGCATTCACAGACGCAGGGTTCGAAGGAAAACCATAAAAGCTGTAATAGTCATTGTGCCGGTCGTTGTCATTGCAATTATTGTTGTTTACACATATTTCATGTCGCCTTCAAACGAGCCGGCTGAGTATGAAAAGGTTGCAAGCTGTATCACAAATGATGACAGGCTTGGGCCTATGGTTTATGACAGTCAGGTGTATATTCCGATAACCATAGAGCTTGACTATGCAGGGACCGGCAGTCCGCTTGGCTATATTGTATACAAGGATCAGGACTATGGCAGCAGGTACTATGAGCTTGCAGCTTCAAACCTCTTATATATGAATAAGAACGGTGACGATACATATTTACAGATGGCGGGCAACGCATCAAATTCATACAAGAAGCTGTCTGTAGTTGAAAAAAGCAATTCATGGAAGGACTGCAGTGTTTTTCTTATGTGGGATGAGGAGTGGCAGTCAGAGTCGCGCTACAGCAAGGATGTCACAGGCTATACGGAGTGCGATGAGGATTTCATAAAAAGTCTTGAGGATACCTTTGGTGCAGTGAAAATAAATCCGGCAGACTTCAAGGACTATGATGCCTATTTTACAATAGAGGGCTACAAATCCATGAAGGATGCCATAGAAAGTGACAGTCATGTGGGCACCTGGGTGGGCTGCATACTGGCAAAAGACGATAAATTTTACTATGGCAGCTACGATAATGAAATCACAGGCGGACAGCTTCAGATGCTGCGCCATGTGCTTGGCGGTAATTGATATAGCATTTAATTTTTGCCGAAAGAAAATTAAAGTAAAAAGAAATAAAAAAAGGATTTTTAAAAATCACGTCGAATAATAACTAGTGTAGAGCATAATTAGTGGAATGTAACGCTATTTGTTACATGTGTGTGTGAATAGCAGCAGAACATAACGACTGTGACAGCGAGGAGGCAGATAAATGACTATTCGCGAGCAGATAGAAAAACGTGAGCAGGAAATACTTAGTCCGTTCGCATGCCTGAGCACCAACTCAAGAGGCAGGGACTATGATGAGCCGCAGTGCGATATCAGGCCTGTTTTTCAGCGGGACAGGGACAGGATACTGCATAGCAAGGCATTCAGGCGTCTGAAAAATAAGACACAGGTGTTTCTTACGCCAAAGGGCGACCATTACCGCACACGTATGTCGCATACGCTTGAGGTGTCGCAGAATGCCAGGACAATAGCCAAGGCACTGAGACTGAATGAGGATCTGGTGGAGGCTATAGCGCTGGGACACGACCTGGGGCATACACCGTTTGGACATGCGGGTGAGCGTATCCTCAATGAGATATATGAGGGTGGCTTTAAGCATAATGAGCAGAGTGTGCGCATAGTGGAGAAGCTCGAAAAGGACGGGGCAGGACTCAATCTGACCTGGGAGGTCAGAGATGGTATGCTAAATCACCAGACTTCGCTCATGCCACACACCTTAGAGGGCAAAATAGTCAGGCTTTCAGACAAGATAGCCTACATAAATTCAGACTTTGATGATGCAATCCGCGCACAGCTTCTGTGTGAGGATGATATACCGCTTGAGATAAGAAACACGCTTGGAAACAGCACCAAGGCCAGGCTCAATCATATGGTGCACAATATCATCACAAACAGCATGGGAAAGGACGATATATGCATGTCAAAAGAGTCCGCGCAGGCAATGCAGGATTTGCGTAAATTCATGTTCGCAAACCTCTATAACAATCCAGTCGCAAAAAGCGAGGAGAAAAAGGCCAAGGCGATGCTCAAGCAGCTTTACTTCTATTATATGGAGCATATAGAGGAGCTGCCGCAGAAATACCTCGCCATGCTAGGTCAGGGTGATGACAAGGGGCGCATCATATGCGACTATATATCAGGCATGACAGACCAGTATGCCACCACGAAGTTCCACGAGTATTTCGTACCGGTAGCCTGGGAAATCGACGGATATTGATAATTCGTACAGACTCTTAGCAACGAAGCGCTAGCCGGGTGTAAGAGCTAAGTGCCGCACTGCAGACGCGCTCGCCGGGCGACACAAATGACAACAAAGATGAACAGTAAGGGGATGATAAAATGCCGTACTACTCTGACGAGCTTATAGAGGAGGTACGTTCGCGAAATGACATAGTCGATGTCATAGGAAGCTACGTGCATCTTCAGAAAAAGGGAAGTACCTATTTTGGATTATGCCCATTCCATAACGAAAAGACAGGATCCTTTTCCGTCTCACCGAATAAGCAGATGTACTATTGCTTCGGCTGTGGAGCCGGAGGCAATGTATTTACATTTCTCATGCAGTATGAGAACTTCACCTTTCCAGAGGCCATGCAGGAGCTTGCAGACCGTGTGGGAATTGAGCTTCCCAAGCAGGAGATGACATCAGCACAAAGGAGGGAGGCAGACAGGCGCACACAGCTGCTTGAGATAAATAAAGAGGCTGCAAAGTATTTTTATATGCTGCTTCGTGGACCGAGAGGACAAAGGGCACATGAGTATTTCAAAAAGAGAGAGCTGTCCGATGAGACAATGCAGAAGTTCGGGCTTGGTTACTCGGACCAGTACAGTGATGATCTGTACAAGTATCTGCGCAGCAAGGGCTATGATGATGAGATACTTAAGGAGACAGGTCTTGTGACGATAGATGAGGTCAGAGGCGGGCACGATAAGTTCTGGAATCGTGCGATGTTTCCGATTATGGATGTGCACAACCGTGTCATAGGCTTTGGAGGCCGAGTGATGGGTGACGGAGAGCCAAAGTATTTAAACTCTCCGGAGACAAAGATATTTGATAAGAGCCGTAATCTTTACGGACTTAATATAGCAAGGAGCACGAGGAAAAATCAGCTCCTTTTGTGTGAGGGCTACATGGATGTCATAGCACTGCATCAGGCGGGCTTTGACAATGCGGTGGCGTCGCTTGGTACGGCGCTCACGAGCGGACATGCCTCACTATTAAAGAGATACACCAATGAGGTGTATCTGACATATGACAGTGATGGCGCCGGGGTAAAGGCAGCGCTGCGTGCGATTCCGATACTCAAGGAGGTAGGCATCACAACAAAGGTCATTAACATGCGGCCGTACAAGGACCCGGATGAGTTTATCAAGGCGCTTGGCGCACAGGAGTATGAGGAGCGTATCAAAAAGGCTGAAAACAGCTTTATGTTTCAGATACGTATCATGCAGGCAGGCTATGATATGGACGATCCCGAGTCAAAAACCGCATTTTATAATGAAATCGCAAAGAAGCTGCTTAGTTTTACCGAGGAGCTTGAGCGGACAAACTATACGCAGGCAGTGTCAAGAGAGTATAGCATACCATACGATGACTTAAGAAAGCTCGTAAACAGTATGGCAATGAAGGGCGGTATCGTAAAGCCCCAGACAAAGCTTAAAAGTGGAATCAATGAGAAAAATAAAAAGGAGGATGGCATGAAGCAGTCGCAGAAGCTTCTCCTCACATGGCTCATAGAGGACAATTCACTTTTTGACAGGATAAAGGGGCGTATCAGTGCAGATGACTTTACCGAAGAGCTGTACCACAAGGTGGCTAAGGAGGTTTTTTCACAGTACGAGACCACGCATACAGTAAATCCGGCCAGGATAGTAAGCATGTTTACCGATGAGGACGAACAGCGCGAGGTGGCAGGGCTTTTCAATGCAACAATCCATCAGGTGGAGGGCAAAAATGACAAGGCAACCGCACTCAGGGAGACTGTTGTCCGTATCAAGCAAAACAGCATAGACTACCGCTCAAAGCATCTGGCACCTACAGATATGGAGGGCATGATGAGGATTATTGAGGATAAGCGTGCACTCGAAGAATTGCAAAAAATACCAGAATAAAGAGGAAAATAAAATGGCAAAGAAAAAGGAACAAAAAGACATGGCACAGGAGCAGGAGCAGAGACTGAATTTCCAGCAGAAGCTTATTGAGATTCTTGAGCTTGGAAAAAAGAAAAAGAATATGCTCGAATACCAGGAAATTGCAGATTTTTTCAAGGACTTAAATCTGGATCCGGAGAAGTTTGAGATGGTAATAGATTATCTCGAGCAAAACGGCATAGACGTGCTTAAAATCAGCAATGATGATGACGTGGATGATGATATCATACTCGATGATGAGGATGAGGTAGAGGTTGAAAAGATTGACCTCTCAGTACCGGAGGGAGTCAGCGTCGAGGATCCTGTCCGTATGTATCTTAAGGAAATCGGTAAGGTACCTCTTCTCTCAGCAGATGAGGAGATTGAGCTCGCCCAGAATATGGAGGACGGAGCGGTAGCAATCGAGAAGATCAATGTACTAAAGGGTCGCCTTGATGGTGCATCGGAAGAGGAAAAGGCTGAGATAAAGGAAGAGATAAAGACACTGCAGAGGGATGTGGACAAGGGAGCAGATGCCAAAAAGCGTCTAGCAGAAGCAAACCTGCGTCTTGTTGTCAGCATCGCAAAGAGATATGTGGGAAGAGGAATGCTTTTCCTTGACCTGATTCAGGAGGGAAACTTAGGTCTTATCAAGGCAGTTGAGAAGTTCGACTACAAGAAGGGCTACAAATTCTCTACATATGCCACATGGTGGATTCGCCAGGCTATCACAAGAGCCATAGCTGATCAGGCCAGAACAATCCGTATTCCTGTGCATATGGTTGAGACAATAAACAAGCTCATCCGTGTGTCAAGACAGCTCCTTCAGGAGCTTGGCAGAGAGCCTTCACCGGAGGAAATTGCCAAGGAGATGAGCATGCCGGTAGAGCGTGTACGTGAGATACTCAAGATATCACAGGAGCCTGTTTCGCTTGAGACTCCAATCGGTGAGGAGGAGGATTCACATCTTGGTGATTTCATCAAGGATGATAATGTACCGGTTCCTGCAGATGCGGCAGCATTCACACTTCTTAAGGAGCAGCTTGAGGAGGTGCTTGGCACTCTTACAGAGAGAGAGCAGAAGGTACTCACACTCCGCTTTGGCTTAGAGGACGGCAGAGCCAGAACACTTGAAGAGGTAGGTAAGGAGTTCAACGTCACTCGTGAGCGTATCCGCCAGATTGAGGCAAAGGCACTGAGAAAGCTTCGTCATCCTAGCAGAAGTAGAAAGCTTAAGGACTACTTAGAGTAAGATGATTAGGCTATCCAGAAGAATGAAGGCAGTGGCATCAATGGTCACGGCCGGCTACACGCTGTGTGATGTGGGAACCGACCATGGCTATGTGCCTATTGCCCTGGTGCAGGGTAATATAATACCGAAGGCAATTGCTGTTGATATAAATAAGGGACCGCTTGAGCGCGCCAATGAGCATATAAGGGCAAACGGTCTGACAGAGCAGATTACCACAAGGCTTTCCAATGGGCTTGAAGCGATACACGACGGAGAGGTTGACTCTATTGTCATAGCAGGAATGGGAGGAGAGCTTGTTATTCACATTTTAACCGCAGGGGAGACAGTGTGCAGGTCGGCAAAGGAGCTGATTCTGCAGCCACAGTCGGAAGTGAGCAAAGTCCGTGAATATGTAAGGAACACAGGCTATAAGATAGTTGATGAGGATATGATTTTGGAGGACGGAAAATACTATCCGATGTTCAGATGTGTGCCGTGTGCGGACAATTCCGCATGGGACAATATGGACGAGACGACGGTTACTGTATGCGATTTGTACGGACCGGTACTTATCAAAAACGGTAATCCGGTGCTTCGGAAGTTTCTTGTCAGGGAACACCACAAGCTGGCTGCCATCAGGCAGCAGCTAAGGACACAGGATATGAGTGATTCCATCATGGACAGAATCGAGCAGATAAACGAGATGATGGCATACAATGAGGCAGCATATTCGACTATGGGGGCAATAAGAAATGCAGGAATATAGTGTGAAGGTGACCTTGCCGGACGGACAGGTCATGGCAGTGACAGCATCAGAAAGTGATACTTTAGAAGCTGTAGCAGACAGATTCAAGGATTATTATGAGGATGACATAATCCTTGGAATTGTAAACGGCAGGCTTCGTGAACTGAATAAGAAAATAAAAAGTGACTGTGAGCTTAGCTTTGTGACGACAGCTGACAGGGATGGCAGGCGTACATACAGAAGAAGTGTTGTACTGCTTTTGCAGAGGGCTATATACGATGTATATGGCAGCATGACACAGCTTCATGTGATGCATTCGCTCGGAGAAGGCTATTATTGTCAGCTTGAGAAAGCAGTGGAGTGTGCGGACAGCCAACAGGAAAAATATAATGAAGATACAGACCAAGGCAGCAGAGAAAACAGTGAGAAAAGCGTGACAGAGCATGATATCGACAGGATAATATGCAGCATGTACTTATTTGTGGAAAAAGACCTACCAATTACCAAGCACAGTGCAAAAACACAGTATGCGGAGCAGCTTTTCAAGGAAAAAGGGCTGCATGATAAGGAGAGGCTATTGCACTACAGGAGAAGCTCCAGAGTCAATCTCTATGAGTTGGATGGTGTGGTGGATTATTTCTACGGATTTATGGCACCCTCGACAGGCATGCTCAAATACTTTGATATAGTGCCGTATGAGAGTGGCTTCGTGCTTCTTTTTCCGGGTGCCAACAGCAGGAGCGTTGAGCCGCTTGTGACATCAAATAAGCTGTTTCACACGCTGGATGATTCCAGGGAATGGAGCAAGATGCTTGGAATTGGCACGATAGGCTCACTAAATGATGCGATTGCAGCAGGCAGGGGACAGGAAATCATGCTGCTTCAGGAGGCACTGATGGAGCAGAAGATAGGAAATCTTGCAGCGCAGATTGCTTCGGATGACAAAAAGAAATTTGTCATGATAGCAGGTCCTTCATCATCAGGCAAGACATCGTTTGCCAACAGACTGTCAATCCAGCTTATCGCAAAGGGCAGAAAGCCACATCCGTTAAGTCTGGATGACTACTATGTGGACAGGGAGCTTTGCCCGAAGCATCCGGACGGAAGCTTTGATTTTGAGTGCCTTGAATCTATTGATGTAAAGCTGTTCAATGAGGATATGAACAGGCTTCTTAAAGGAGAGGCTGTTGATATGCCTTCCTTCAATTTCAAGACAGGAAAGAGAGAGTACCGCGGAAGAAAGCTGACGCTGGGAGCTGATGATATACTTGTTATAGAAGGAATCCACGGCCTAAATGACAGGCTTTCACAGCTTATCCCGCCTGAGCACAAGTTCAAAATCTATATCTCAGCGCTTACACAGCTCAATATTGACGAGCACAATCCTCTTTCCACCACAGATGAAAGACTTATACGCCGGATTGTGCGTGATGCGCGTACACGAGGTACCAATGCCATGGAGACCATCGCTATGTGGCCGTCTGTCAGAAAGGGTGAAAGGGAGAATATCTTTCCTTTCCAGGAACAGGCGGATGTGATGTTCAACTCTGCACTTGTGTATGAGCTTGCGGTACTCAAGGTGTATGCGGAGCCGTTGCTTTTTGGCATAGAAAGAGACTGCCCGGAGTATCTCGAGGCAAAGAGGCTGCTTAAGCTCTTAGACTACTTTCTTCCGATGCCGGCTGACGGCATACCAAACAATTCACTGCTTCGTGAGTTTGTTGGAGGAAGCTGCTTTAATGTTTAAAACTAAAAAATCCCGCATTCCGGCTGTGTATAGAATACTGCTTGTGGCAATTGCAGTCATGGCAATTGGCGGTATTGCCGTAAATTGTTATGTGGGAAATTATTATCGGGCAGACTCAATTGCGGAGGCTGCAATCGATTCAGACAGAGAGGTTTCTGTTACTATTGAAAAGAAGGACAAGCGTATACAGGCCACCCAGTACGACTTAAAGCTTAAGAATTATACGATAACCTTTGCACCGCAGGATAAGGAAAAAGCCACAAAGGCATTGATTTTTTATCCGGGAGGCAGGGTACAGTATACGGCGTATGCGCCGCTGATGCATGAGCTTGCAAAGAATAATTTCGTGTGCATACTTGTACATATGCCGGGCAACCTCGCAGTATTGGACCAGAATGCAGCAGACGGTATCATTGAAAAATACAAGGAAATATACCCATACATACAGGAATGGTACATGGGAGGCCACTCCTTAGGCGGAGCCATGGCTGCAGAATATGTGTCAAAGCATGTTGATGAGTTTGACGGACTATATCTTTTTGCAGCATATTCTACCGCTGACCTGTCGGATTCAGATCTGAGGGTTTTTAGCGTGTACGGTTCAGAGGATGGTGTGCTTGATATGGACAAATACCGCAAATACCGCTCAAACCTGCCGGAGGATACATATGAGTATGTCATTGATGGCGGGTGCCATTCTTATTTTGGAAGCTATGGTCTGCAAAAGGGAGACGGTACACCTGATGTGGCTTTCGAGGAGCAGATAGAGATGACGGTAGACTTTATTACATACAACAGCAAATAATAATTACCGGTAGACTGCATCATATACAACAGCAAATGATAGTTACCGGGAAATAACAAAATGCAACTGAGATATCTCAGTTGCATTTTTAATGTTGCACCTTGCGGCGCACGTTATTGATAAGTTATTTTACGAAACGCCAATAGGCTTTAGATTATTAAAATACGCAGGACGATAAGCCGGGTTATGTCGTTGAGTGATCATCTATCTAGGACGCCTGTTGCCAGACGCCTCAAGCAACCTACCTAAAGCTGGCGGGCCACGTCAAAGCTTTGTTTCGGTCTTGCTTCGGATGGGGTTTACATGTGCCCTCCCTGTTACCAGTGAGGCGGTAGTCTCTTACACTGCCATTCCACCCTTACCACAAAAGTGGCGGTATATTTCTGTTGCACTGTCCTTAGAGTTTCCTCCACCGGCCGTTAACCGGCATCCTGCCCTATGAAGCCCGGACTTTCCTCACCTGCGGTCTTTCGACACCTGCAGCCGCGATCACCTGTCCTGCATATTTATTTAATATACCAAGCATTTTTCCAAAAATCAAGCCCTTTTACCAACTTTAATAAACGAAATATAAAATGTTTCTTAAAAGACGATAGGTCTATTGACGGTTTTTATCTTCAATATTATCTTAATAAATGTAAAGAACGATTTAAAACCTCAAATTCATAGCGTGGACACTGTATGAGGTAAGAATTTGGCTATAATGAAAATATAGGGCGAGGCGGTAATATGAGAGAAAAATTTATCAGATTTATGAATGGAAGAAACGGGATGGACGAGCTTGCAAGGGCTGAGTCATGGGTAGTAATGATATTACTTTTGGTTTCAATATTTACAAGGTCGGCGATACTTGATATACTGGCAATAGGACTGATGATACATATGTATTTTCGCGTATTTTCGAGGAATATAAACAAGCGCTATGCTGAGAATCAGAAGTTTTTAAATGCCAGGTATGAGTGGACCGTAAAGGCTGAGCGCAGGAAAAAGCGCTTTGCACAGAGGAAGCAGTACAAGTTCTTCAAGTGCCCTATGTGCAAGCAGGAGGTCAGGGTGCCAAGAGGACATGGCAAGATCTGTATTACCTGTCCGAAGTGCCGGGAGCAGTTTGTGAGACGCAGCTAGTACATCGAATAATAAGTAACCAGCCATATGACTTGCCTGATTTCCCATCTGCGGCGTTGTAGTCAATCGACGTAGCCACCGCTACGCCTCATTCCTCCGCCTTGCAGATGAAAATTCATTCTGCGTCATATAGCCAGAAACTTATTTTTCGATGTACTGGTACGTCAATATATATACCTGTACATAAGAGCATGGAGAAGAGAAATGTTTGGATATATAACTGTCAATAAGGACACCTTGTCCGAGGAAAATAAAAAAATATATCAAAGCTATTATTGCGGGCTGTGCCAGACAATGAAGTCGCAGTATGGCAGGCGTGCACAGATGGCATTAAACTATGACATGACTTTTCTCATAGTGCTTCTGACAGGCCTGTACGAGCCGGATAGTGTGACGCGGGATGGATTTGTATGCAGCGTGCACCCTACGAAGAAGCGTACGCTTCGCACCAATGAGATTACAGAGTATGCTGCAGCTATGAACATACTGCTTGCATACTACAATCTGATAGATGACTGGAAGGACGATAAAAGCCTGACTAAGAAGACATACGCAGAGATGCTGAAAAAGGACTTTGAGAAGGCAAAAAAAGGCTATCCGATACAGGCTAAGGCGATAGAGGACTACATTGCAAGGCTTACAGAGTGCGAGAAGAGCAATGATACCAATATTGATGCAGTTGCGGGGCTGACAGGAGAGATGCTCGGCATACTTTTTGCGTGGAAGCAGGATGAGTGGCAGACGGATTTGAAGGAATTTGGCTGCTACATGGGCAAATTTATTTATATAATGGATGCGTATGAGGACATAGGGGATGATGTGAAAAAGAAGTCATATAATCCACTTATACAGCTCATGCATTGCTGCAATAATGATCAGGAAAAATTTGACAAATCCTGTCGGCTTATGATGACATCTATGCTTTCAGAGGCAGCAAAAATATTTGAGAGGTTGCCAATTCTCTTACATGCGGATATAATCAGAAATGTTCTATACTCCGGTGTGTGGAGCAAGTATGAGTATATTCAGATGAAGAAAAGGAAGAAACATAAATGATAGATCCATATCAGGTGCTCGGTGTCGGCCGCAGTGCAAGTGACGATGAAATAAAAAAGGCCTACAGGAGCTTAAGCAGAAAATATCATCCTGATGCCAATATCAACAATCCTAACAAGGATCAGGCTGAGGAGAAGTTTAAGCAGGTGCAGCAGGCATATGACCAGATAATGAAGGAAAAGCAGTCCGGTGCTGCCGGAGCCGGTGGATATGGCGGTGCGGGAAGCAGCAGCTCATACGGAGGCAGCTCCTATGGTGGAGCATATGGTAGTGGACCGGGAGCAGGTGATCCATTTGGAGCAGGTGGACCGTTTGGCGGTTTCTATGGCCGCTATACATACAATAATGCAGGCAGCAGTGCACAGGATGACAATCCAAAGGTGCGTGCAGCAGGCAATTTCATCAGCAACGGCTACTACAATGAGGCACTGAAGGTGCTTGAGGAGGTACCTTTTGCTGAGAGACGCGGAAGGTGGTACTACTACAGTGCTATCGCAAACCAAAAGCTCGGCAACACAGCGACAGCCATAGAACACATACAGCGAGCTGTGTCGCTTGAGCCAAACAACATGCAGTACCGCCAGTTTATGCAGATAATTGAAAATGGTGGCTCGTGGTATTCGGATATGGGAGACATATACGGACGCCCTAGTGGCAGGGGCAGCGAGTGCTGCAGTCTGCTAGCCACATTCCTTTGCTGGCAGATGTTCTGCTGCTAGATGTCAAGCTTTTCTGATGTTACAGATGGAAATTCATGCAAGTTATTGTGCTGGTTATTTGCAGAACGATGGACTGGTATATTAATCTGTGCAATTATTCTGAATAGTTACCTGAAAAATAAAAGATGCGGTCATACGACCGCATTTTTTATTTATGGACATGAGTAACTATTCAGATCCACACATATATGAGCAAAATCAGCTGCGCAGCAATGGCTGTATTATTCCATAGAATCCGGAATACCATCATGATCCAAATCTGCCATGTCTGCTCCGTGTGCACCGATATCCACAGTGTTTAAGGTGCGTCTTTTAAGTCTTGCGGCTTCAGACTGCTTTAGCAGATAGTTCTTTATCTCGCGTGAGTGCTTTACGTGAACGAGCTTAAGCTCAGGGTTTGTGACGTCGCCTGTGTAGCAGACTATGGTGCCGAGCTTAAAAATGCGCTCCATCAGTGATGTGGTGAGCTTTACATCAGCTACCTTATACATGTAGCAGTCATCCTCTGTGGTGCTCAAGAGTCCGGACTCTACAGTGATAAAGGACGGTGTGACGGTATATTTTGTGAAAGTCCACGGCAGACCGAGAAACAGCAGTCTCTTTCTCTCTTTAAAGATTACAGCATCGTCATCATCGATTGCGCCGGCGGTGGTGTTTTTGATTTGTGATTCATTTACAGACATATTATTCTCCTTTTTGATGTTGAAATTGTCGTAATTGTATGAAAACTTCACTACAATTACTAAGCATTCAGAACAGTTGCATTCTGACATATATTCTACAACAAAAAAGTGTAAAAGCCAACTTGAATATTGCGCTAAGTTATTATATGATAGAAAAAATGTAAAAAAAATTGTTACGCGAAAAAGAATGGAGGCAAATTATGCGTCACTTAATGAGTCCGTTGGATTTTTCTGTAGAAGAGTTGGACAAGCTTCTGGATCTTGCAAATGATATAGAGGCTCATCCTGAGAAATATGCACACAAGTGCGATGGAAAGAAGCTTGCAACCTGTTTTTATGAGCCAAGCACGAGAACCAGGCTTAGCTTTGAGGCTGCCATGCTTAATTTGGGAGGCTCGGTGTTAGGTTTCCACAGTGCTGATTCGTCATCTGCGTCAAAGGGCGAGAGCGTTTCAGATACTATCAGGATTATTTCCTGCTATGCGGATATCTGTGCCATGCGTCATCCTAAGGAGGGTGCACCGCTTGTGGCTTCAGAGAAATCGCGTATCCCTGTAATCAATGCAGGCGATGGAGGTCATCAGCATCCTACCCAGACACTTGCTGATCTCCTTACAATCCGTTCCATCAAGGGCAGATTGAATAATATCACAATCGGCTTTTGCGGAGATTTAAAGTTTGGACGTACAGTGCATTCACTGATCAATGCACTTATCAGATATGACAATGTGAGGATTGTGCTTATCTCGCCTGAGGAGCTTAAGGTGCCTGACTATGTGCGCGATGATGTGCTTCGTGCCAACAATATCGAGTTCAAGGAGGTAGAAAAGCTCGAGGATGCCATGGGAGAGCTTGATGTGCTCTACATGACACGTGTCCAGAAGGAGCGTTTCTTCAATGAGGAGGACTATGTGCGTCTGAAGGATTTCTACATTCTGACAAAGGAGAAGATGGAGCTTGCAAAGGATGATATGATTGTACTTCACCCGCTCCCACGTGTGAATGAGATTTCTGTTGATGTGGATGATGACCCGAGAGCATGCTATTTCAGGCAGGCACAGTATGCGGTTTACGTGCGTATGGCGCTTATTCTGACATTGCTTGGACTGGCTGAGGACTAAAGGAGGATAATATGCTGAATATAAGTGGAATACATGAGGGCTTTGTGCTCGATCATATCAAGGCAGGTATGAGTCTTCAGATTTACAGGGATTTAAAGCTTGACAAGTTCGACTGCACAGTTGCAATCATAAAGAATGCAAAGAGCAGCAAGATGGGCAAGAAGGATATCATCAAAGTAGAGTGTCCGATAGAGTCATTAGACCTCGATATCCTTGGATTTATCGACCACAATATCACTGTAAATGTGATAAAGGGTGACAAGATTGTTGACAAGATGGAGCTTAAGCTGCCTCATCAGGTGAAAAATGTCATCAAGTGCAAAAACCCAAGATGCATCACTTCAATTGAGCAGGAGCTTGACCAGATTTTCGTGCTTTCCGATGAGAAAAACGAAATCTACCGCTGCAAGTACTGCGAGGAGAAATACGAAGGAGTTAAATAGTATCAGTTATGTATGCCAACGTGATTGTGGATATATCCCACGAAAAACTGGATAAGACATTTCAGTACAGCATCCCGGATGAGATTTTATGCGACATCCGTCCGGGTGTGTGCGTGGATATTCCATTTGGCAGCCGCACTATCACAGGCTATGTGATTGAGGTCACGGATAAGCCTGAGTACGACCCGGCAAGGACAAAGCCTCTTATCGGGATAAAGGCAGACTCTGTGGCTGTGGAGGCAAAGCTCATCGCACTTGCGGCATGGATACGGCGCAATTACGGCTCTACCATGAATCAGGCGCTTAAGACTGTTATACCTGTAAAGAAGCAGGCTAAGGAGCAGGTGAGCCGCAGTATTGCACTGAAAATAGACAAGGTAAAGGCAAGGGCGCAGCTTGCGCTTTGTGAGGCAAAAAAACAAAAGGCAAAGGCCAGGCTGTTTCGTGCCCTGATTGATGCTGATGATGGGGCGCGCCTTGAGTATTCCTTTGTGACAGGCAAGCTGTCGGTGTCGGCTGCCACTATAAGAGCGCTTGAGCAGAGCGGCTTTATCGAGGTCATCACACAGAGCGGTTACAGAAATCCTGTGGAGCATATGAGTGTGGACACCTATGATAAGGTACTGAATGCCGCGCAGCAGAGTGTGGTTGATGCGATAGAAGGCGACATTGCCGCCGGTCTTAGAAATACTTATCTGATTAAGGGTGTCACCGGAAGCGGCAAGACAGAGGTGTACATGGAGCTTATCGCACACTGTATACAGTCCGGGCGTCAGGCGATTGTGCTGATTCCCGAGATTGCCCTCACTTACCAGACCGTGATGCGTTTTTTTGCAAGATTTGGGAACAGGGTTTCGATAATCAATTCAAGACTTTCAAATGGTGAGCGTTATGACCAGTTTGAGAGAGCTAAGAATGGTGATATTGACATCATGATTGGCCCGCGGTCGGCGTTGTTCACACCTTTTTCAAATTTAGGACTTATCATAATAGATGAAGAGCACGAGAATTCATACAAGAGCGAGTCGGTGCCACGCTATCATGCCAGGGAGGTGGCGATAGAGTACGCGCGCATGTCCGATGCCATTGTGGTACTTGGCTCTGCAACACCGTCGGTGGATAGCTATTACAAGGCAAAGACAGGCGTTTACAGGCTTTTGGAGCTGGATAAGCGTGTGGACGACAGACCTCTTCCAAAGTGTGAGGTTGTCGATTTGAGGCAGGAGCTTCGTGAGGGAAACCGCTCGATTCTTTCCACCAGGCTTCAGGAGCTTATGGAGGAGCGGCTTCTAAATGGTCAGCAGACCATGCTTTTTTTAAATAGAAGGGGCAAATCGGCATTTATGTCGTGCAGAGCGTGCGGTTTTGTGGTAAAATGTCCTCATTGCGATGTATCACTCAGTGAACATAGCGGCGGAGTGATGGTCTGTCACTACTGCGGCTACAGACAGCCGGTGCCTAAGGTGTGTCCGAGCTGTGGCTCGAAGTACATTAGCGGCTTTAAGGCCGGCACACAGAAGATAGAAGCGATGGTGGCAAAGCGTTTTCCACAGGCGCGTATACTGCGCATGGATTATGACACCACGAGGGCGAAGGATGCGTATGAGAAGATTCTGCAGGCATTTTCCAATCATGAGGCCGATATACTTATCGGTACGCAGATGATTGTAAAGGGGCATGATTTTTCAAATGTCACGCTGGTTGGTGTGCTGGCGGCGGATATGTCACTGCATGTGAATGATTTTCATGCGGCGGAGCGCACCTTTGCTCTGCTGACCCAGGCGGCAGGGCGCGCCGGCAGAGGAAAGCTGCCCGGCAATGTGGTTATCCAGACCTACGACCCTGACCACTATGCCATCCGGACTGCCAAAGAGCAGGATTATGAGGCTTTTTACGATAAGGAGATAGAGTACAGGAGGCTTATGCATTATCCGCCTGTATGGAATATGCTTTTAGTCCATGTCACATCACCTGATGAGAGTGAGTGCGCCAGCATGTCACAGCAAGTGTACGATATAGCGTCGCAGATGATATCGCATACAGATGAAAATCAAAGCCCGGATGATAGGCATCTGATTCAGCTCATCGGTCCTGCGGATGCGAACATCGCCAAGGTAAATGACATATACCGCAAGGTGATTTACATGAAGACATCTGACTATGCGGCGCTCATTTCCATAAAGGATGGCATAGAGCAGGCTGTGAAAGCTGATACGGCAATGAAAAATGCTAATATCTCATTTGATTTCAATCCGATGAGTGGATTTTGATAGATATAGAAGGAGGCAATTATGGCACTTAGAACTATTAGAGTGGAGGGAGACCCTGTACTTGGCAAGGTCTGCAGAGAGGTTACGGAGGTGACTCCAAAGATAGTAACACTTATTGATGATATGCTTGAGACTATGTATGAGGCCAATGGTGTAGGACTTGCCGCACCACAGGTTGGCATATTAAAGAGGATCGTTGTTATCGATGTGGGCGAGGGTCCGATCGTGATGATTAATCCTGAAATTATCGAGTCTGACGGGGAGCAGACCGGCGATGAGGGCTGTCTTTCAGTACCGGGAAAGGCCGGACAGGTGACCCGCCCGAATCATGTAAAGGCCCGCTTCATGGGCGAGGATATGAATGAGTATGAGATAGAGGGAGAAGAGCTTTTGGCCAGATGTATCTGTCACGAGCTTGACCATCTCGACGGACATCTCTATGTGGAGAAGGTTGAGGGCGTACTTCACGATGTGACATATGAGGATACACAGGAGTAATCATTAGGATGACATTTGTTATCTGAGCTTGGAAAATATCTGGGAGGCAGTAAGATGAGAGTAATTTTCATGGGAACACCGGACTTTTCGGTGGGAACACTTGAGGCAATTATAGAGGCAGGACACGAGGTGGCACTGGTTGTCACACAGCCCGACAAGCCAAAGGGCCGCGGCAAGACAATGCAGTATACACCGGTCAAGGAGTGTGCGCTTTCGCACGGTATTGAGGTATTCCAGCCGGTTAAAATAAGAGAGACTGCTAATATAGAGTATCTCAGAAAGTTTAATGCAGATATAATAATCGTGGTTGCTTTTGGACAGATTCTGTCAAAGAGTATTCTTGATATGCCTCGATACGGCTGTATCAATGTGCATGCTTCACTTTTGCCAAAGTACAGAGGTGCGGCTCCTATCCAGTGGGCTGTGATTAACGGTGACGAGTTTACAGGTGTCACTACCATGAGGATGGATGAGGGCGTCGATACCGGCGATATGATTGCAAAGAGTACAGTCAGACTCGCACCTGATGAGACCGGCGGCAGCCTGTTTGATAAGCTCTCAGCAGAGGGAGCAAAGCTGTGTGTGGAGACCATGAAGATGATAGAGGATGGCACTGCAGAGTATACTCCTCAAAACAGCGAGGAGGCCACACATACATCAATGATCAGTAAGGAGCTTGGCTTTATCGACTGGACAAAGCCGGCTGTTGAGATTGAGAGGCTTATAAGGGGGCTTAATCCATGGCCGAGCGCATACACCCACCTGAATGGTAAGACATTTAAGGTGTGGAGTGCAAAGGTGATTGACGGCAGCGATGATTATGAGCCAGGCTGCATTTATCATATCGGAAAAAATGATATGTATGTACAGACAGGAAAAGGAGCATTATCTTTAGTAGAGGTACAGCTCCAGGGCAAGAAGCGCATGGATACAGGCTCATTTTTGAGAGGCTGTCATGTGGAAGAGGGCTCGTTCTTCACATTATAGTTATTCATTATAAGTAACTATTGACAAACTACTACACGCATTATAATAAGCAGCAAGGAGAGATGATACATGGGATATTATTATTGGGATCCGACATATATACTCGTTGTGATAGGTGCAGTGATATGTATGATTGCATCGGCAAGAGTTAAAGGTACATTTAATAAATACTCGCAGCTAAGAAGCATGTCAGGCATGAATGGCGCACAGGTGGCTCAAAGAGTGCTTCAGGCGGCAGGCATATATGATGTGCAGGTGCGTCATGTGTCCGGCAGTCTGACGGACCACTATGATCCGCGCACAAAAACGGTGAATTTATCTGATCCTGTGTACAATGCCACATCGGTCGCAGCACTTGGCGTAGCAGCCCACGAGTGTGGACACGCTATACAGCATGCAAAAAGCTATGCACCTCTTTCAATCAGGAGTGCACTTGTGCCTATAGCCAATTTTGGCTCCATGCTTGCATGGCCGGTTATACTTATCGGCTTATTATTTAACACACGCTCGTCAGGGCTTATTATTGATATAGGCATATTGCTGTTTTCGGCAGCAGTGCTTTTCCAGCTCGTGACATTGCCGGTAGAGTTTGATGCTTCAAGACGTGCGCTTGTCATGCTTCGTACACAGGGCATACTTGCAGATGACGAGCTTAAGTACACAAGAAGGGTGCTCAAGTCAGCGGCACTTACCTATGTAGCCAGTGCGGCGGCTGCTATTTTACAGCTCCTTCGTATCATACTTATCACAAACGGACGCAGGCGTGACGACTGATATTGTTTTAGCTGCTGTTTGCCTGTGATTTTACAGGGTGGCAGTTCAAAGTGGATATATTAGTTAGAAAATTAAATGTATATGTAACTATTCGGAAACATCATCATGATAAATAATCATAGTAAAAATAATCATAATAATAAAAATAGCCAAATAAACAAAAATAATATACCGGGCAGACCGGCAAAATCAAACGTGACAGCGCATAATGAGCACTCTGTAGATACGCGTGAGCTTGCCCTTGAGATGCTTATTGAGATTAATGAGCGTGGAGCATTTTCACATATCGTGCTTCGTAGTGTGCTTGACAAGTATCAGTATCTGTCAAAGCAGGACAGAGCCTTTATGACGAGGCTTGTTGACGGCACTATCGAGTATATGCTGCAGCTCGACTACATCATAGACTCTTTTTCAAAGACAAAGGTAAGGAAGATGAAGCCCTTCATCAGAAACCTTCTTCGCATGAGCGTTTACCAGATAAAGTACATGGACGCGGTGCCGGATTCAGCTGTATGCAATGAGGCGGTGAAGCTTGCAAAGAGGCACAAGTTTGCACAGCTTTCGGGCTTTGTAAACGGTGTACTCAGAAATATTGCAAGAAATATAGATTCAGTACAGTTTGATACCTTAAGCATCCGATACTCCATGCCACAGTGGATAGTGGACAGATTTGTTGCGGCATACGGAGAGAAGAAGGCAGAGGAGATTTTCAAGGCCTTTCACAATAAGAGCACAATAAGCATCAGGACAAACCTGACCAGGTGTACTCCGGATGAGCTTCGCGCAATGCTTGAGTCAGAGGGTGTGACGGTCACAGCGGTTGATGAACTTAATTATGCATTTGTTATATCTGGATTTGATTATTTGAATGGCTTGCAGAGCTTCAGAGACGGACTTTTCTATGTGCAGGATATAAGCTCAATGCTTGTCGCACAGACGGCTGCTCCAAAGAAGGGCGACTATGTGATAGATGTATGCGCAGCACCGGGCGGCAAGAGCACCCATATAGCTGAGCTTTTGCAGGGAAGCGGCCATGTGCTCGCGCGTGACCTGACCGATAACAAGGTCGATATGATTGAGGAAAATATAGAAAGGCATGGTCTTAAAAATATGTCGGCAGAGGTGTGGGATGCCACCGTACCTGATGCTGATTCGGCGGGAAAAGCAGATATACTGATCTGTGATCTGCCGTGCTCAGGGCTTGGAGTGCTCGGAAGAAAGAAGGACATCCGCTACAAGATGACACCTGAGTCTGTAGATGAGCTTGCCGCTCTTCAAAGACAGATACTTGATACCGTGCATACATATGTGAAGCCAAACGGAGTGCTCGTTTACAGTACATGTACGATAGATGAGGCTGAGAACGAGGACAATGTGAGGTGGTTTATTGAAAAGCATCCGGAGTTTGAGCTGGATAAGAGCTTTGCTGAGGGCACCGGAATGAAACAGATACTGCCCGGTGAGCATGGAAGTGACGGATTCTTTATTGCAAGATTTATAAAAAGCAAATTATGATATTAAAGTAAATCATGAATTAATAAATACAAATTGATTCGAATTAGTAGAATTATAAAACAATAGTTAAATGCAGATTTAATAAAAATAATATGGAACAGATAAAAGAACAACTAACTGACATCAAATCAATGAATATGGACGAGCTCACAGAGTTTATCATATCGCTCGGAGAGAAGAAATTCCGTGCGAAGCAGATATATGAGTGGATTCATGTGAAGCATGTGGAAAGCTTTGATGAGATGACCAATATTTCAAAAAAGTTCATACAGGTATTAAAGGACAATGCAATACTCATCTCGCTAAAAAAAGAGGAGGTGCAGGTGTCAAAGCTCGATGGCACGAGAAAATATCTCTTTGCACTCGATGATGGCAATGTCATAGAGAGTGTGCTTATGAAGTACAAGCATGGAAACTCTGTATGCATATCTTCGCAGGTTGGCTGCAGGATGGGGTGCAGATTCTGTGCATCCACTCTTGACGGTCTCGTCAGAGGGCTTAGGCCGTCCGAGATGATTGACCAGATTTATCAGATAGGCAAGGACATAGGGGAGCGCATCTCAAATGTGGTTGTCATGGGCACAGGTGAGCCACTTGACAATTACGACAATCTGCTGCGCTTTATAGAGCTTCTTACTGATGAAAACGGAATCAATATCAGCCAGCGCAATCTGACAGTTTCCACATGTGGTCTCGTACCGCGCATGAGACAGCTTGCAGATGAAAAGCTTTCTATCACGCTGGCGCTTTCACTGCATGCCTCCAACCAGGAAAAGAGAAAAGCTCTCATGCCGGTTGCAAACAGCTATGATATACATGATGTGGTCGATGCATGCAAATATTATTTTGCACAGACCGGCCGCAGAGTCACCTTTGAGTATAGCCTGGTAGGCGGAGTGAACGATACAGCCGAGGATGCAACAGAGCTTTCGGCACTCGTGCATGGCATGAACTGCCATATAAATCTGATTCCGGTAAACCCGATAAAGGAGCGCGACTACGTGCAGTCCAACAAGGGTGTTATAGAGGCTTTTAAAAATAGGCTTGAAAAAAACGGAATTAATGTTACTATTAGAAGGGAAATGGGCAGAGATATAGACGGTGCCTGTGGACAGCTTCGCAAGAAGCATATAGATAAGGAGAGAGGAATAAACTAGATGAAGACGTTTTCCATTACGGATGCAGGTGCTATTCGTGAGATGAATCAGGATTTTTATTTCTCGTCTGACACTGCAGTAGGAAATCTTCCGAATCTTTTCATCGTAGCAGATGGAATGGGAGGACACAAAGCCGGTGACTATGCTTCCAGATACACTATAGAGCGTGTGGTTGCATCGGTATCGAGAAATGCCGGGGATGAACCGGTATCCATCATCAAAGAGGCTATCAACAAGGCAAATGAGCTTTTGGTGGCTGAGTCTCGTGGGGATGAAGCTAAGCGTGGAATGGGTACCACCTTAGTCGTAGGAACTATTATAGGAAACAAGCTTTTTGTGGCCAATATAGGTGACAGCAGGCTTTATATTGTAGGTGGCACAGAGCAGATCAGACAAATTACCAGGGATCATTCACTGGTTGATGAGATGGTCAGGATGGGTGAGATAAATGCCGACGAGGCGAGAGTTCATCCGGACAAGAATATCATCACGAGAGCTGTCGGGGCAGCAGATCATGTGGAGGCAGATTTCTTTGAGGTCGAGCTATGTGAGGACGACAGGATTCTTCTGTGTACAGACGGACTTACCAATATGGTGAGAGATGAAGAAATATGCGATACTATTAGGCAAAATGATAATATCGAGACAGCAGCGTCACAGCTTGTCGCCATGGCCAATGCAAACGGTGGCCGCGATAATATCACAGTAATGATTATTAAACCATTTTAAGACGAGGTAATAACAGATGTTAGAGATAGGAAGTTTTTTATCGGATCGATATGAGATCCTAAGCAAGGTTGGCGCAGGCGGCATGTCTGATGTATACAAGGCAAAAGACCATATACTGAGCCGTTTTGTAGCTATAAAGGTTTTAAAGCAGGAGTTTTCGGAGGATAGTTCATTTGTGACCAAGTTCCGTGCTGAGGCACAGTCAGCAGCAGGACTTGAGCATCCAAATATCGTAAATATCTATGATGTAGGCAGCGAGAATGGTCTGTACTACATTGTCATGGAGTATGTCGAGGGTATCACACTTAAGACTTATATCGAGAAAAAGGGCCAGCTGTCATTCAAGGAGTCTGCAAGTATTGCAATCCAGGTGGCAAGGGGCATAGAGGCCGCTCACAATAAAAATATCATCCATCGTGATATCAAGCCGCAGAATATCATTATTTCTACAGATGGCAAGGTAAAGGTGACAGACTTTGGAATTGCAAAGGCTACATCTTCAAATACAATAAGCTCAGATGTGATGGGCTCAGTACACTATGCATCTCCGGAGCAGGCAAGAAACGGCTTCGTCGATGGCAGAAGTGATATTTACTCACTGGGAATCGTAATGTTTGAGATGGTTACAGGCCGTGTGCCGTTTGACGGTGATACCACAGTGGCAGTTGCACTGCAGCACTTACAGGAGGAGATTGCAAGGCCAAGCATCTACGCACCGGATCTGCCAATCAGCTTTGAGAAAATCATCTTAAAGTGTACACAAAAGACACCGGACCGCAGATACCAGACTATTGAGGAGCTTCTCACAGACATAAGGCGCTCTCTTGCGCATCCTGATGAGGATTTCGTTACAATAGCACCACTCGTTGACGGTGGCAAGACCAAGGTTATAAGCCCGGAGGAGCTTGACAAGATAAAAGAAGGCAGAGGTGTTGCAGAGGACTTAAACGATGATGATACCGATGCAGATAATGGTGATGAGTATGCTGACGATGAAGACGATGATGATGAATATGATGAGTCACTCTTAGACGACGATGATGACGAAGAAGACGAAGACGATGATGATGACGGCAAGCTTTTAAATCCAAAGATGGATAAAGCAATCACAATCATGGGTATAGTAACAGCCGTAATCATTGTAATAGTTATCATATATCTTGCACTTTCGGTGGCAGGAGTGTTTAAGTTTGGCGGCAAAAAGAACTCAGAGTCACAGCAGACAGAGTCACAGACACAGACCGAGTCTGAATCAGAGTCAGAGACACAGACTGAGACAGAGGGCCAGATGATTGACATCAGAGGCATGTCAGTGGAGGATGCTCAGAAGGCAGTAGACCGCTTAAAGCTTGACCTCACAGTATTTGCATTTGAGACAAAGCAGTCAGATGAAAAGGACGGCACAATCCTTGAGCAGGATGTCAAGGGCGGAGATACAGTAAAGCGTGGTTCACAGATTAATGTAGTTATCGCAGGAAAAGGTGATAGTACATCAGAGATGGTCAAGATACCAAGTGTAATCGGAAAGACCAAGAGCTCGGCAAAGAGCACACTCGAGTCAGCAGGCTTTAGTGTCACCTTCGAGTATGGAGATTACAATGACAGTGTAGCAGCAGATGTAGTAACAGCACAGTCACCATCAGCAAAGAAACAGGCCGCAAAGGGCAGCACAGTAACAGTCACCCTCTCACCGGGCCAGAAGCCAATCACCGTGCCAAACGTAGTAGGTGCTTCACAGTCACATGCAGAAAGCGCCCTCGCAGGAGCAGGGCTCAAGTACACCTACGCCGACTCACAGTATAGCGACACCGTACCAGCCGGCAACGTAATCAGCCAGACCAAATCCGGTGAAACCGTAGCCGCCGGCACCACAATCACACTGACACTCAGTAAGGGAAAGCAGGAGATATCGACTAACGTAAGTAAAGGAATTAGTTATAGTGGAGAGGGAACTGTAGTAAAAGCAGAGTATAAGCTTGTAGGTAAAAGTGGAACTGTATACGATAAGGGTTCATATGAAAATACGTCATCATTTACAGTTTCCGGAACAATGAAAGAAGCTACAGGAAGTATTGTGGTTACTTGGACAGTTCAGACAGGGGAAACAGATGAAGCAGGAAATCCTGCAACTGTCACACTTGATCCAGTAACGTATAGCGTGCCATAAGCATAAGAGAAGTTAAATAATTATTATAAACCGGAATAGCAAAAAAGAAGTAGATATTGCCATAGCTTGGGGCAGCACAAGGAAAACGAGCCGTAGCGCAGCTACGTCAAGTTTTCCGTATCGCCATCGTATTTGTAAATACACACAATACATGTCTTTATTGTAGCCACCGGATAGCACCCACGAAGTGGTGCAATCCGCACCCCCACTTCCACACCAACTCGCGGACGAAAACCTGAACTCGCGGAGAGGAACTAAGGAAGCGGGGCAGGCATGTGTTCCGAGGAAAAAATATGAATTGCCCCGGGGTGCCATAAACCTACCGAGAAAAAAACAGGGCAGAGCAAGCCATAGCCTGTCCGTAGGAGAGCCCGGGGCTGGCTTCATATTTTTTAAGAGGAATATATGCCTGCCCCGCCACCAACACAACCTCAAAGCGCGGCATGCACCCCGCCGAAAGCGTGACTCCTGCAAATACAAAAGCACACAAGGAAAACCATGACAGGAAAAATTATTAAAGGAATTGCCGGCTTCTACTACGTCTACGTAGAAGAAACCAAAGAAGCAAAAGAAACTGCCACAGGCGGCACTCTCTACGAGTGCAAAGCAAAAGGCACCTTCAGAAAACAAAAGATAAAGCCGCTGGTTGGCGATATAGTCGACATAGCAGTCCTCGATGATGAAAAGCACATAGGCAATGTCGAGCGTATACTGCCACGGAAAAACGAACTTATCAGGCCGGCTGTGTCCAATATAGACATGGCCCTGGTTATTTTTGCATCCGCAAAGCCGGATCCCAATTTCAACCTGCTTGATAGGTTTTTGTGTATGATGGAGTACCAGCATGTCCCGGTTACCATATGCTTCAACAAAAAGGACTTAATCACACCTAAAGAGCAGCAGGAGCTTAAAAGCATATACGAGCCGGCTGGCTATAGAGTGCTTTTTACCAGCACGAAAACAGGTGAGGGCATAGATGAGATAAAGCACATTTTAGAGGGAAGGACGACCACGGTTGCAGGTCCCTCGGGAGTTGGCAAGTCATCTATCATTAACTGTCTGCAGGATGATGTGCAGATGGAGACCGGACATATAAGTGAGAAAATAGAGCGCGGAAAGCATACGACCAGACATTCTGAGATTATCCCGATAAAGGATGGCACGTATATCATGGATACACCCGGCTTCAGCTCGATGGATGTGCCGGGCTTTGAAAAGGAAGATCTGTGGACATGTTATCCGGAGTTTGTAGAGTATGAGCCATATTGCAGGTTTCAGGGCTGCAGTCATATAAATGAGCCGGACTGCGGCGTGAAGGAAGCTCTTGCAGATGGGAAAATATCGCAGGTGCGGTATGATAATTATAAGCTTTTATATGAGGAGCTTAAAAACAGACAAAAGTATTAATTTAAAGCATAATCAAACGGAGGAAAACATGAACTGTTTATCACCATCAATTTTATCAGCGGATTATTCAATACTCGGAGAGCAGCTTAAGCAGCTTGATGAGGCAGGAGCACAGTATGTGCATATAGATGTTATGGACGGCAGCTTCGTTCCAAGCATATCAATAGGACTGCCGGTCATAAAGACGATCAGAAAGTGCACAGAGCGTATGTTTGATGTGCATCTGATGATAGATGAGCCGGTCAGATATATAGATGATTTTGCGACAGCAGGAGCAGATATCATCACAGTCCATGCGGAGGCATGTAAGCATCTTGACAGGACAATCGAGGCAATAAAGGAAAAGGGCATACTGGCAGGTGTAGCATTAAATCCGGCTACTCCGCTCTCAGCCATAGAGTATGTGCTTCCTAAGGTGGACATGGTGCTTATCATGACTGTAAATCCGGGCTTTGGAGGACAAAAGCTTATTCCGTACACTGTAGACAAGGTGCGCGACTTAAAGGCACTTCTTGAGAAAACCGCAAATAAGGCTGATATCGAGGTGGACGGTGGTGTTAATCTTGAGAACGTGGAGACACTGCTTGCGGCAGGAGCCAATATCATTGTTGCGGGAAGTGCGGTGTTTAACGGAGATATAGAAGAAAATGTAAATGGTTTTCTGAATATCATGATGTAACAGATGCAGGTTAAAACGGAAATGCTTCCGGGGCGGTAGCAAATGTGGATATGTTATTTATAAGAAGGTGGACAAAATGAAGTATTTGATTGTATGTGGTGGAAAAACAGATAAGGAATTCGGCTTAAATGAGATAAAGACTGACGGAATAGATGCCATAATTGCGGCTGACAGCGGAATGGATTTCCTGTACGAAAACGGTGTCACGCCTGATATAATTGTAGGTGATTTCGATTCAGCCACGACAAAGGCCTTAGATTTTTTTGAGAGAAAAGGACAGACCGAGATACACAGGCTCAATCCCATAAAGGATGATACTGATACAGAGTATGCCATAAGACTTGCCATAAGAGAGGGTGCACGAAGCATAGTGGTGCTTGGAGCAACAGGAAGCAGAATAGACCATGTGCTCGGCAATATTTTACTCTTGGGAATAGGATTGGAAAGTAAAACTGATATCAGCATTATCGATACAAACAACCGCATAAGGATGGCAGATAAGCCGGTAACCATTGAAAAATCAGCACAATATGGCAGGTTTGTCTCGCTTATAGCAGTGACAGACGACAATGAGGTGAGCCTTAGAGGCTTTAAGTATCCTGTTACGGATTATTCCTTTGACAGATTTACATCGCTTGGCATATCCAATGAAATAATTGATGACCATGCAGTGATTGATATCCATAGAGGAAAATTTATCATTATTGAGTCAAAAGATTGACTTTTTAGGAGTTTTGGTCTACTATGGTTTTAGGATTATTTCGGAAAAGCCTGATTACAGGAGGATTGATATACACTGTGTCGGCTTTGGAACATGATGGGGTAATTAGATGATAGAGAAGTATTATAGCGGGGTAATCGAGCAGATTTACAATCGCATAGGAAAAGAGACTCGAAATATCGTAATGGCGAATTATAGCAATGATTTTTCGATTGAAAATCTTGAGGTTATAAGACGTTATCAAAGCAATGAGGATAACGTCTTTTTTGCATACAGTGAGTTCTCTTACAATACGCTGGTCGGAGCTTATGAGCCATTTTTGGACATCATGTGCAATATGCACAGGCGCTTTATAGGCGGAAGCTTTGATGATTTCCAGAAGGAGTGCGGTGTGTACTATCTGCACAGACAGGTGTTAAACAGCTATTATGAGACAGGTGAGTGCTTCAGAGAGGAGACAGTGCTGTTAAATGAGGTGGCATATGAGCAGAGACGCATGACGATGGCCATAGCTGACATGCTCAAGAAGCTTTCTGAGGTGAAGCCTTTGATGATTGTGATAAACAGATTCCAGATGGCGTCTAAGAGTTCAATTGAGACCATCAAGTATCTGATTGACAATCCATGCGCCAATATCGGTATCGTGTTAGGTGTCAATGCCATAGTCAAGGGTACTGACAGTACTGTTGAGGTGTGGGATCGTATAGTTGAGTCGCTTGAGGACAGGAGCGCCATATACTATATAGGCAGTGCCGGACCGCTTAAAAATAACGTAAAAACTACAAATGATGATGAGCTGTATATCACTATGAACTTTGAGCAGAGAATCCAGGAAGCATCAAATACCATGGAGTTTCTGGATTTTGAGCAGGCAAGGAGAGGCTGCCGCATTATAGAGCATAAGCTTAAGTTTGAGGATGCATGGATTGATGAGAAAAGCCTGCGCCGCTTTTATATGGTCTATGCAAGGACGTCTGTTTTACTTGGAGAGATGTCCAAAGCGATTGAGCTCACGAATGAATACAAGGCGCTGATACCGGAAAATGACAGTGAGCATTATCTTTCGCTGTATTATTTCATGAAGGGCACCTGCTATATGTATCAGGGCAAGCTTGAGAAGGCCGGAAACAGTGCAAAGAGTGCCTATGACTATGCAGTTTTGGCAGAGGATGACACACTGATATTTAAGGCAGAGCTTTTGTCAGTCATGATAAAGATGTCAGGCTGGTACAATATATTCTTCTGTGTACAGGATATACCTGTCAGTGATGAAATTATAGAAAAGCTCATAAAGCACGGCTACAGGAATCATTTGGCACATATATATATTTACGCATACGACAATAGCCGGGATGTGGTGAAGCAGTCCTTTTATGATGAATCATTACTAAAGCATTTTACGAAGGGGCTTGAGCTTGCGAAGGAGATAGGAAATGAGCAGCTTGTGTATGATGCATATCAGAAGACTATTATGCTTGCCAGCACAAGCGGTCTCAATGAGATAGCCTTTTTATATGTTATCCGTACATACGAGTTCATGAAGGGGCACGGCAATATATATGTTGCGAGACTACAATGATTTTGGATAGTTCCAAATTGGCTGGAGGATGTTATGAAGCGATTTTGGAGAGATTTAACAAGTCACTATCGCTACGCCATTTATTCTGCAAAGTCAGAGCTGAAGTCAGAAGTTGAGATCGGAAGAGCGTCGTGTAGGGAAA
>OJNU01000327.1_pt1 | contig 40377 bp, 18 predicted proteins | sample 1597941 | NCBI WGS metagenome assembly OJNU01 (sample SAMN01915228, study PRJEB22387) | human gut metagenome | isolation source: stool | host: Homo sapiens | place: USA | reverse complement strand
GCTATTGAGTGTGTTTCTTGATTATGAGTGTTCAAATTCAACTTGCAATTTACCTATTTGAAATTATGTCAAATAAATGGGAAAACCGTGGCAATTTTGTGACAGTTCCTTGACCGTATGAAGGTCGTACGGCGTAGCATAGAACATGTAAGGTGTAGCAACTATGCTATGTACTTAATCGATATAATTCAGTTAAAAAAGGGGTGGAACCATGAGTCGAAACAGAAGAACATTCCGGACATGTCTGGCTGCGGCAGTTCTGGCAACCTTGATCAGCGGAAACAGCTGGGCCGCTACGTATAACCAGGGCCTGACCGGCAGCACGGACGATGCATCGTGGCTGACAGAAGGTACGGTGACGCAAACCGGCGATGTGGTGACCTATGATTTTGGCGGGACAAGCCAGGGGTTTACGGCTTCGGAAAAAGATGCTGCTGCTTTATATGTGCAAGGCAACAAAGTCGTTATCGGTAACAAACAAGGCGGCACCAGGGGGACCATTTCCTTCACCGGATCCAATGATTCATACATGGCGATGATGGGTGTCGATGCCATCATGCTGGCAGATGGTTCGGACCTGACCATCAACAGCGATTTGAATTTAAGCGCTGCCAATACTACCGTTTCCGGCTATAGTGCATCCGGTATTTTTGCTGGTAAGCTCGGAAGTGGCGAAGGAGAAACAACCAAGTTCACACTGAACGGCAACCTTACAATGCGTAAAAACGATGCCGCGAATCCGTACGAAGGCGGCGCCAGCAATATGTACGGCGGTTATTCCGACGGTTATACAGGATCCCGCTGGGCTCCAACCGGTATATATAACGGCCAGGTAGATGGCAGTGTCTGGAATTTCAACGGCAATGTGGACATTGCATGGAAAGGAACCGCTGTCACAACGGATCCCTTCTACGATCATACAAGTCAGGGCTATTCCAATTATGATAACGCCGTCATCAATATGAACGGGGGCTCTGTTCGAATTGATACGCCGGACGATTCCTCATACGGTTACTATGCCCTTGCCAATTACGGCGGCACCATCAATGTGAATGCCACTAAAGACGGAGCAGGCACCCATGATGTAACCCTCCTGGGCAACGTCATCACCATGAAGGATCCCGGCGGGGACAATGGCGGCGGGGATTATTTCTACCGTGACGGCCAGACCAACATCGGGCTGACCACGGCCACGTCCAAATGGCAGGGTGTCATTGACAATGCAGGTTCCGACTATGCCGGCGAAGTAAATGTCTGGCTGCAGAACGGCGCTTCGTGGGAACACGAGGCCCGGGGCAAAACGAACGGCCTTGATGCGGAACATATGCCTAGTCCGAGCAAGGATCACTATAAAACGTATGACGGCATCACCCATGTCAATAAATTGATCGGCGGCAGTGATGCTGCGTCGGCAGGCGTCATTTTCCAGAAGGACGCGGCGCCGATTGAAGTAACAAATTACAGCGGCAACACCACTGTTATTTATGAACACGACGCTGCCACACCGACGACCATCAGCGCCGGTGACGTCAAAATTGCCAGCGCAGCGGAAAATTCTGCCATCACGCTGCTGACGGACAACACGGCGGTGACGACGGATAACCAGGACGATGTCCTGAACGCCCTTGCGGGAAAACTCTGGTATACCAACTATGCGGACAACCATTTGGCTGGCACCGTCAAGATTGCCGAAGGCCTGACGGCATCCAGTGCGGAAGTGAAGAGCGGGCCGATCAAGTTCTCCACGGCATCCACCGGAACCAACCAGGAGGGCCAAGGCTATTATGAGGCTGACGAGGTCGTTGTTCCGACGGAATTTAATACCAATATCACCGGCAGCGATACCCACGACCAGGTATATGTGGATGCCGGCATCAAGTCCGGACTAAACTATACCTTCCCAAAAGATACGACGATTACGCCTGCCATGAGTTCCCAGGACCGGGCTGTAGTCCAGTTTGAATCGGGCAGCGGCGCCATGAACATCGACGCAACAGGCCACAGCCTGACGATGAATGCAGCGGGCAACAGCAATATGATGCTGGACGGCTTGCTGAACACAGCAGGGAAGAACCTGACAGTGACGGCGGATCAACTGAGCGCCAAAGTAGACAACACCTATGTGAGCACGGGCAAATCTTATGGCATTTATGCTTTCAACAAGTCGAACAGCAATGTAGATGTCATTGGCGGCGTAAACATTGAAACGAAAGGCGAAGCTGAGAGCAAGGGTGTCTATGTCAACAAAGAGAATACTTACGTGGACCTGCAGGGCGGCAGCGGTAAGACCATTAAAATCAAGGTGAACGCCGATGCTGCTGAGGGCTTTGCTCTTTCCGCACTGGGCGATAATGCCCGTGCCGAGGTCAATTACAATCGTGGCAATGTGCGCAATGCAGATGCGATTGTACAGATAGATGGCGACCTGTATTCACAGAAAAAGAAAGAATTTGAAGATGGCGCTACGTCAAGTTCCGAAACGAGCGCTTTGCATATCGGATTGACCGGACAAGATTCCTATCTCCACGGCGTGATGGCATATCGTGCGGATCATTCTTCTTACGAAGACGAAGATGATTACACCACATATGAAACAGCCTACGACGCCGGGGATGTCACCCTGCTTCTCCAAAACGGCGCCACCTGGACGAATGAAAAGTATGCGTCCAACACGGGCGATGCGTGGAAGGAATGGTCCGGCAGCAAGGTGGCGTTATTGTCCGGCGGCAGCGATGCGGATCATGCCGGCGTCATCTTCCAGAACGACAGCAATCCGATTACGGTTGACAACTACAGCGGCAATACGACGGTCATCTATAAACATGATGCAGCCAATCCGCAGACCATTAACGGCGGCGATTTCAAGATTACGAATGCCGCAACGGGTTCCGCTATTACTCTGTTGACGGACAGTGACGGCATTACGACGGGCTTTGCCAGCACGGATGAAGCGGATGCGCAGAACAATGTCAGCGAAGTGCTGAACAAGCTCGCAAACAAGCTGTGGTACACAAATTACAGCAATGGCAACTTGACCGGTACGGTGAAGATTGCCGAAGGCCTGACGGCGTCGAGTGCAGCAAAGAAAACGGGGGCTATCAGCTTCTCGACTGCGACGACGGGTACGAACCAGGAAGGCCAGGGCTACTACGCCTACACGCCGGCCAGCGATACGCCGAGCGAGCAGACAACGACGGAATTCAGCCAGACCATTACGGGCGATGCGGCTAAGGACCAGGTTTATACGGATTCCGGCGTACGCCAGACCGATGGAACCTATAAATTCACCAAGGATTCCGCTATCACGCTGACCGGCGGTGCCAGTGCCGTCAATGTGGAAAAGGATGTGGTCGTCAACGCTCAGAACCAGACGTTGACCATGACGACCAAAGAAGGTACAGGCACGGTTTACGGCATCAATCAATCCACGGCCAATAAGGCGGAAATCAATGCGGACAAACTGGTGTTGGACGTGAAGAGTACGAGCCGCGCAGAGGGCATCCATATGGGTGCGGCGAATTCCAATCCGGCCCTGACCATCAACGGCGATGTGGATATGACCGTAGATGGTACGGCGAATACTTTGGGCGCGTACATTCAGCAGAACAGCACGCTGACGGTGAACGGCAATTTGAAAATGAAGGTCGACGGCCATAATGGCGGGTTCAGTTACTACGGCTCCAGCGGGCTGTACGGAACGAGCGCCATGAGGGATACCATCGGCGGTACCATCATCGTCAACGGCGATGTCGACCTGAGCGGCAGCATGAACGGCATCTTTGTGAACGCCGGCGGTGCCAAGGCGACGATCAATGGCGGCGGCACGATTTCCGTTGATGCATCGAAGAATCCTTATGCAGCTCTCCGGGCCGAAAACGGCGTCATCAATATGAACGTCGAAAGGGATGCCGACGGGGCGGTAACGGGGGCATCGAACCACAAGGTCAATATTAAGGGCAATGTGGACGTGACCTGTGGTGCCGTCAATTCGATTGACGTTCATGGGACCTTGTCGCAGATCAATCTGGGCCTGGGTACAGCGGACTCGACGCTGCAGGGCGTGGTCTACAACGCTTTCCCGACTGAGGGAATCACGAAGAACGGCGTTACCTTTAAAGGCGAAAGCAACCTGTGGCTTGCGAACGGCGCTACCTGGACGAACGAAAAACAGGGAAAGATTGAGCGGGCCTGGACCGGGAACAATTTTGCCGGCAGCGTGGTAACGAATTTCCACGGCGGCAGCGATGCGGATCATGCCGGCGTCATCTTCCAGAACGACAGCAATCCGATTACGGTTGACAACTACAGCGGCAATACGACGGTCATCTATAAACATGATGCAGCCAATCCGCAGACCATTAACGGCGGCGATTTCAAGATTACGAATGCCGCAACGGGTTCCGCTATTACTCTGTTGACGGACAGTGACGGCATTACGACGGGCTTTGCCAGCACGGATGAAGCGGATGCGCAGAACAATGTCAGCGAAGTGCTGAACAAGCTCGCAAACAAGCTGTGGTACACAAATTACAGCAATGGCAACTTGACCGGTACGGTGAAGATTGCCGAAGGCCTGACGGCGTCGAGTGCAGCAAAGAAAACGGGGGCTATCAGCTTCTCGACTGCGACGACGGGTACGAACCAGGAAGGCCAGGGCTACTACGCCTACACACCGTTGGTGGAACAACTGGGCAATACTATCTACGGCTTGGCGGACAAGGATAAAAAATATGTGAAGGAAGGCATCCGCCAGGAAGACGGCACCTATAAATTCACGAGCGACTACACCGTGGCGGCTGTGGATTCGGACGTGACGACGGAAGACTTGGGCTACAATAAGGCCGTAGGCGCTGTCATTGCGAACGGCAACGACATCACTCTCGACGCGAGGGGACATCAACTGACGCTGAAAGCGGACAGCACAGCGGTCAGCGTGCAGGCCATCGGTCTTTATTCCAACAAGAAAGTCACTGTTACAGCGGACCAGCTGAACGTGGAAGCGACGGCGGATAAGGGCGATGCCGAGGGCCTCTATGTCCACGCTGGCGGCGATGTGACCATCAACGGAAATGTATCTGTCAAAGCCACGCAAAAAGCAGACGGCAGCGCAGTCGGCATCAACATGTACAATGACGGCAGCAAGCTGAGCATCAACGGCAATCTGACCATGAAGGGCGAAGGAGACGGGTACGGCGTATCTACAGCGCAGAAGGGCGGTTATGGCACCAAGAAATACGATGCCAAAGGCATCTACATGTACGATCGGACAGGCGGATCTGTGACCGTCACCGGTGATACGGATATGGCCGTCAAAGGCACGGGCATTGACATGCGTGGCAGCAAGAAAAACATCATCGACCTGCAGGGGAAGACCACCATCCTGACGCCGATAGACAAAACGGATGATTCCGGTTCCTTTGAGGCAATCAATGGCGCGAAAGGTACGCTGTACATCGGTATGAATGCGGCCAAGAACGGAGCTTCCGATAAGGATGTCAAGATTCAGGGCAAGATTTACGATTCTGACGCGGTATTGAATATCGGCCTTGGCACAGCGGACTCCAAGTGGACTGGTTATGTCGATAAATCGGATTACGGCAACGGCAGTATGAACCTGTATCTAGCCAACGGCGGTACCTGGGACAACCAGCAGACGGTCAAGGAAAGCGTTTTCAACGGTAGCCGCATTTCGAAGCTTACCGGCGGCAGCGACGCGGATCACGCAGGCGTCATCTTCCAGAACGACAGCAAGCCGGTTACGGTGGACAACTACAGTGGCAACACGACCGTCATCTACAAGCATTCCATCGTGGACGACACGGCGCGGACGAACCATGCGCTCTATGGTGATAAAGCTGCGTCTGTGACGGGCGGCGACTTCAAGGTCACAAGTGCTGCAGCCGGTTCAGCGATTACGCTGTTGACGGATGCGAACGGCGTGGATACGGATTCGACAGTTTACACAGACAAGAACCTCGTCAGCGATGTCCTGGACAAGCTGGCCAACAAACTGTTCTTTACAAATCATGCGAGTGGCAATCTGTCGGGCACTGTGAAGATTGCCGAAGGCTTGACGGCTTCCAGCGCGGTTAAGAAGGTTGGCACCATTTCCTTCTCAACTACGTCGACAGGTACAAAAACCGACGGTCAGGGCTATTATGCTTATACGCTGGAAGAAGAGCCGGTATCGTATAAGACAGGGCCTATCAAAGAAACGGAAGACATCAACGTAACACGCCAGGCGGAAGCAAATGGCGATGTGAATGTCAAAGCGACGAATGTGACGGTAACGGACGGGTCTTACAAGTACGTTTCCACGATGTTTGCCGGTGACAGTTCCTATACCAAATCGAACCCCATGGTCGTCGACCTGAATGGCCATAACCTGAATCTCAATGCAGCCAGCCAGTCTAATGTTGCTTCCGCAATTTATGTAACGGATAATGCCGACATCAAGGTCAATGGTTCCGAAGGAAAGAAAGTGTCCATACATGCCAGCAATTCGGATACAAGAGCTGCGAACGGTATTCTGGTAAAAGGAAGATATGCAGAACTTTCCATGGATGGCCCTGTGGAAATAAAAGACATATCCACAGTCGGCGATTCGGCTGCCGGTATTTCTGTCAGCAGCCAAAACAGCAGTGTTTCGGTTTCCGGCAATCTGACCATTGACAAGGTATATGGCGTTCGGGAACGCGGTGACGGCATCAATGCTTCCGGCATTGCTGTTACGGGCGACAACTCGAAAGTCAACGTAACCGGCCTTGTCGATATTAAGGGTGTCAAAGGTTCTTCCCTGAAAACCGTCGGAAAGGATACGGAAATTTCGGTTGGCGGTGGCACCATTACGGCAGAAAAAGATTCACAAAAGAATTATTATGCAGTCCGCGTCGACAAAGGCACCATCAACATCAATATGGACAATGGTGCCGCCGGGGCGAATACTGCGAAGATTACGGGCGACATGTTCGTTACCGGTCAATATGGCAAGAAAGTCATTGAATATAGTGGCGGCGAACTAATTGACTGGAGCGACGCAGGCAAATTGAATGTGGCCCTGACTAATGGAGACTCCTTCTGGACCGGTGCCGCTGTCTACGATCAATATAATTCGGATTACGGATCTGGCGGCAATACCATGCACGATATTGGCGAATTCAACCTGTACCTGCAGAACGGCGCTGCATGGACCAATGAAAAGCAGTCCCATGGCACGACCACGACCGTGTCGAGCGCGGCATGGACGGGCAGCCAGCTGGCTAAGCTGACCGGCGGCAGCGACGCGGATCATGCGGGTGTCATCTACCAGAACGATACGAATCCGATCAGCGTGAACAGCTACAGCGGCAACACGACGGTCATCTACAAACACGAAATCGTGGACGACACGGCGCGTGAAAAGGCAGCCTTCTACGGAAACAAAGCGGCATCCGTCATCGGCGGCGACTTCAAGATTACGAACGCAGCGGAAGGCTCGGCCATTACGCTCCGGACGGATAGCGATGGCCTGAACCTGGATTCGAGCCTGTACACGGACAAGAACCTGGTCAACGACACGCTGGACAAGCTGGCGAACAAACTGTGGTACACCAATTACAGCGACGGCCATCTGACCGGCAAGGTGGAAATCGCGGAAGGCCTGACGGCGTCGAGCGTATCGAAACGCCTGGAGGACATCACGTTCTCGACTCCGGCGACGGGTACGAAACAGGAAGGTCAGGGCTATTACAAATATGACCTTGCTTATCCGGACAGCCAGGTGACGGATCCGATGGACAAGAGCATCGACGGTTCGGAGGATTCGGAGAAAGCCTACCACGATGCGGGCATCTACAAACCGGGCGATGACGAGTACAAGTTCACGAAGAACCCGGCGACGGTGAACGGCGATAAGCCGAGTGTCGTAGACGGGACGAACAAGGACCTGACGCTGAAAGGCGAAACGCTGAACCTGAACGCACAGGACGGCGGCACGGGCATCAACGCCAGCGACGGGAAGACCGTGAATGTGGACAACAAAGTAAACATCACGGCGCCGAACGGCACGGGCGTGAAGGCGGATGGCGCCGGCTCGGCCGTAAACCTGAAGAACGGCGGCAGCGTGCAGAACGCGCAGACCGGCGTGAAGGCGGATAACGGCGGCAGTGTCACCATCGGACAACCGCTGGACATCAACGCAACGGGCCATGCCGTCGAGGCGGGCAGCGGCGCGAAGGTGGACCTGACCGGCGGCACGATGAAAGGCGGCGTGAAGGCGACGGGCGACGGCACGGAAGTGAAGCTGAACGGGAACAACGAATCGAACACGACGAAGCTGGAAGGCGGCGTGGATACGGGTGCAGGAGCGACGGTAACGGGTAACTTCCGTGGTAACGGTTCCGGCTTGGAAGGCGATGTAACCGGCGGCGGCACAGCGAACGTGAACGTGGGCAACGGAGCCTCCTGGACCGGCGACGACAAGTCGGATGCGGACGGCACGACGAACGTGCAGGTCGGCAACGGCGGCACCTGGAAGGGTGACTCGGCCGGCAGCGGCACGGCAAACGTGACGATTGCGGATAACGGTACCTGGAACGGCGCGAGCACGAACGCCGGCACGGACGTGAACCTGAGCGGCACGTGGAAACCGACGGGCGACAGTACGGTCGGCAGCCTGACGGGCAACGGCGGCACGCTGGATAAGGCGGACGCCGGCTCGGGCAAGACGACGATCAACCATTACAGCGGCACCACAAATGTGGTCTACGGGCACGACGCATCCAATCCGACGCAGATCATCGGCGGCAGCGTGGAAATCGGGACGGCGGACAGTGGTTCCAAGATCAACCTGATTACGGACAACACGGGCCTGAACCCGGGCTCCGGGAAAGCGGCCGACAAGAACAAGGTGAGCGAGACGCTGAACCAGATGGCGCACAAGCTGACGTACAGCGGCTACGGGAACAACCCGCAGAACCTGACGGGCAGCCTGAAGATTGCTGAAGGCCTGACGGCAGGCAGCGCCAACCTGCGGGCGGAAGCACTGAGCTTCGACAGTAACGGCGTGGGGCAGTACAACTACACGCCGGAAACGAACGATACGCCGATTGAATACGGCGATTACGAGACGAAACTGATGAAGGGCGCGAAGGAAGCGATGCTGGGAGCAATCGCACTGTGGCGCAGCAACAACAACGACCTGCAGCGGCGTATGGGCGACCTGCGGCTGAGCAAGGAAGAAAACGGCATCTGGGCCCGTTACCTGGGCGGCAAGAACTTGATGGACGGCCAGAACACGAAGCTGGATTCGCGGTACAACATCTACCAGGTCGGTTACGACCGGAAGGTCGGGGACTGGACGGTCGGCGCGGCACTGGACCATGGCAAATCCAGCGATTCGCTGAGTGACGGTCATGGTGACGGTGAACTGACGACGCTGTCGTTCTACGGATCCCTGCTGAAGCAGGACGGACAGTACCTGGACATCATCGCCCGCGGTTCCCACGTGAAGGACGACTATACGGTACGCGGCGAACTGGGCCACAAGCTGGATGGGGACTACAAGACGTGGGGCCTGTCCTTGAGCGCGGAATACGGCAAACGGTTCACGCAGGACAACGGGTTCTACTTCGATCCGAGCGTGGAACTGACGATCGGGCGCCTGGACAGCAAAGACTATGATGCGACGAGCGACTTTGCGGGGAACAAGAAGATGCACATCAGCCAGGATGCGTTCAACAGCGCAATCGGGCGGATCGGATTCGGCATCGGCCAGGAACTGGAGAAGGGCAACTACTTCGCCAAACTGGCGCTGGCGCATGAATTCGGCGGCGATGTGGACACGACGTTCAGCGCAGAGAACGAACCGACGAAGAGCACGCACATCGACCTGGGCGACACGTGGTACGAACTGGAACTGGGCGGCACGGCGCAGCTGAACAAGAATACGTACCTGTATGGGACGTATACGCGGAACTTCGGCGCCGAACTGGAAAACAAGTGGCGCGTGGACGCAGGCCTGCGGTTCTCTTTCTGAGTACGGCCGGAGAAAACGGCAAAGACTGCGGAAGTAGGAACCAAAAGAATAGTGTAACGAACCGTTCCCGGATCAAAGGGGCAGGAAACTGCCCCTCCGGGAACGGTTTTGTCTTCCCTATGGCAGAAATGTGAAATATTTTTCTTGACCGTATGACGGTCGTACGGTTTAAAATTTCTTTTGATAAGGGCAGGGGGGAGTGTGCCTTCCGGCCTGTGCTGAAAATCAAAAAGTGACAAACAGAAGTCGTAAGACTGTGTGCGGGGAATCCGGTGGGAATCCGGAGCTGTCCTGCAACCGTATGGGGAGTGGCCCTTTTGTAAGCCCCTCACAAGGGAAAAGAACCATGATGAACCGAGTCGGAGTGCCGCCTGTTTGGAAGCAGACAAGTGACTGTCAGTTGAGCAGAAAAGCTTCGTGGACGGCTGTATTTCGTAGGAAGCCGGCTGTGCCATGTCTTTTCTGCTTTTTAAATTACCAGGAAAGGTGAGAAAAAAGATGAAACGTAAACGGAAAACCTGGCTGTACCGCTGCGCCTCAGCAGCAATTTTGGCAACCTTGATTGGCGGAAATGCCTGGGCGGCATCGTACAATCAGGGACTGACCGGCAGCACCGATGATGCATCGTGGTTGACGGAAGGTACTGTGAGTCAATCAGGCAACGTAATCACCTATGATTTTGGCGGGACAAACCAAACCTTTACTTCGGAACGTGAACCGGCAGCCTATCTGGGCAGCGATCCCAATACATACGCATCAACGACCGTCATTATCAACAATGCCGGGGGTACTCTTTATCTGACTGGCACAAACAGCATCAATAACGATATCAACGGCGGCCGCGCCATTGCCGTCGAAGACGGCGGGAACGTCACCATCAACAGCAATCTGAATCTGAGCGCTACAGGCGATTATATCGCGTCGGGAATCAGTGCTTCCCGCGGCGGTACCGGCGAAGGTGCGGAAACCCATCTGACCATCAATGGAAATGTGAAGATGCGCAAGGACAATCCATCCAATCCCTGGGCAGGCTGGACGAATAATATTCATGGCAATTACGATGCCAACCCGTCTTTCGGTGCTCCCAACTATACGGGCGCGCGCTGGGCGCCGGCCGCTATCCGACTGGCGGAACAGGACGGCAGCACAATCACTATCAACGGGGATTTGGATCTTGCATGGAAAGGAACAGGTATTTCTACTGACGCCTATTACACGAGGCCGCATCCTTATGACGAAGACACGGTTACATTAAACGGCAATGTGCGCATCGAAACGCCTGTCGATTCAAACGAGACTTACTATGCCCTGGCCAACTATGGCGGCACCATCAATGTGAACGCTACGCAGGCCGGTCCTTCGAATCACGATGTGGTTCTGCTCGGCAATATCTTCACCATCCGGAACCCTGGCGGAGCGAATGGCGGCGACCCGTTCTATTATCAGAATGGCCGGACCAACATCGGTCTGACAACGGAAAATTCCAAATGGGAGGGCGTTATTGACAATGCAGGCAAGGCCCGCAGCGGTGAAACCAATGTGTGGCTGCAAAACGGAGCGGTGTGGAATCACCACAGCCGTTCCAGAACGGACGGTATGCAGGTCGTCAATATGCCTTCTCCCAGTAAAGATCACTACGGAAAGTATAATGGCGTGTCATATGTAAACAGACTGACGGGCGGAACCAATGAAGATAACGCAGGCTGGATTTACCAGAATGACAGTGCCAAATTGGAAATTGCCAATTATAGTGGCGTGACAAATATTGTCTATGCCCATTCGGGCAATGGAACAGATGCCGGCAATTATACCGCTGGCGACGTGACAATCAAGAATGCGGCCGCCGGTTCGCAGGTCTCAATGGTTACGGACAGCTCCGGTATTTCTATGAGCGATGATTCGCAAAAATCAAAGGTGCTGAACGCTTTGGCGCAAAAATTAACCTACAGCGCTTATACTACCGGTGAAAGGAACCTGACCGGCAAAGTCCGGATTGCTTCCGGACTGACCAGCTCTGCCTCTGCTATGTACGTAGGCGACATCAGCTTCAATAATCAGACTGGCAAAGGCGGTTTTTCCGGCTCCGGTACGGAAGTTGTGAAGCCGAACCTTGATTTTACGGATACGCTGACCGGTGTAACAGGAACACAATATGACGCTTATTTCAGTAATGGCACTTATGACTTCGGCAAAGGCGTGGACGTAACTGTCACTAAACGGCATGGTGGTGCTGCCGTAGATGCTCAGGCCGATTTCAAGGCCGTTACCAAGCAGGGCGAACTGTCCTTTACATCGAACGCGCAGGGGAATAGCCCGATTCCTGCCACTGTAAAAGTAACGGGCGGCCATTCCGTTTCGCTGGAAGCAGAGACGGTGAATGTCTCCATGGACGGCAGCGGAAGTCCGGGAACCCTGGCTTCCGGAATTTCCGTCGGAACCATGGGGTGGAGTGCGGCAAATGAACTGGATGTCAAAGGCGATTTGAACGTCCATGTCACCGGTGACGGGAACGTCATGGGCATGTATGTCCTGGAGGGTGGCAAAGTCGTTGTAGACGGGGATGTCACCATGAAAGGCGCCGATGGCGGTGACGGTGTTACAACGTCGCTGAATCCGACAGGTGATTTGGCACATTATCACGCAAACGGCATTTATGCGGGATTTGGAAAATCCGACGTGACCGTGAACGGCAATGTGGATCTGGCCGTCAAGGGAACCGGTATCCAGGCTAACAGCGGTGCGTCCGTTTCGGTAACGGGCGGCGGTAAAGTCGTTATTGCTAAAAACAGCGATGCCGACCAGTACGCATTGGTGAGTGAAGCGGCTACGGTCCGCATGAACGTCAATACAGACGACGAAGGCAATGCAACAGGAGCCGGCAGCAACGATGTCACCATCAAAGGCAACCTGGGCCTGTTGAATAAGAATTACGGCACCAGCCCGAATGCGGAAACGGATCCGGCCAAAATCGACCTGGGGCTGTCTACGGATGCGTCCGAACTGACCGGTATCATTTTGAACGAATACCGTGAACAGGGCCTTGAAAATGCCGACACAACGTTGTATTTGTCTAATGGCGCCGTCTGGAACAACGAAGCCTATGGCAAGGTAAAAGACGGTTTTACAGGCAGCCGCACCAAAGTGACCGGCGGTTCCGATATGGATCATGCCGGTTACATCGTGCAGAAAGATGCCAACCAGCTGACGATCGACCAGTACAGCGGCAGCATGAAGCTGGTCTATGCCCACAGCGGCGACGGAACCAGTTATGACAACGATTATGCTGCCGGTGATACGAAGATCCTTGATGCGGCCGATGGTTCCCAAATCACGATTTTTACGGACAGTGCCGGTATCAATACGGAAGACATTCCGTCCGTAGAGCGTACCATGTCTGCCCTTGCCAATAAACTTTGGTATATGAAACCGGCGGAAAAGAAACTGAAAGCCAAAGTGCAGGTGGCTTCGGGCCTGACCAAGTCCAGCAAAGGCATCTATATCGGCGATATGTGGTTTATCGGCGACGGATCGGACAGTACGGACAACCCAGAAAATCCTGTGAATCCGTCCAATCCGGATAATCCGGACCAGCCGAGCACGCCGGATACGCAATCCAATACCATTACCGGCGTCCGTTCTGTCGATACGGTATATGAGAATGCCGGCAATATAACCGGCGACGGGCAGTACGTCTTTACACGGGATACGGTGATAGACGCAGACGATGCGGCCATCAAACTGGCCGAAGAAGCCCCTGCGGTGGTAACAGTCAGCGCCCCGGGCCATACGCTGACGCTGAATACGACAGCCGCTTCAAATTCCACCGTTCAGCCCGGAAGTAAAAAACTGGTAATCAATGCAGGGCAACTCAATCTGAACGCCAAGGGCAGCAACCGTCCGGAAGGCATCCATGTGTCCGGAAACAGCACGGCTCCGGATCAAATGGGCGACGCGTACGCCGTGGAAATCAACGGCGATACCAACATTACGGCTGCCGGCGACAGAAGCTATACTCTCGGCGTGTATACCAACGGCGGCGGCAAGGTCACGTTTAACGGCAACCTTTCCATGAAAGGGGAAGACGGCGGTTACGGAATCACAAATGGCGAATCGAGCCGCAGCTTCTACGAAGTCAGCGGGCTTTACGCAGGTTCTTCCTATGCCAACAATGGCAACGGGGGCGGCCATATCGTTGTCAATGGCGACGTGGATCTGAACGTTCAGGGAACGGGCGCCTTTGTAAATGGTGATAATTCCACCATTTCCTTACAGGGCGGCACGATTTCCATCGAAAAAAATGACAGCCATGTCCAGTATTCCCTGCTGTCACAAAGCGGCACCATCGACATGAACGTCGAAAAGGATGCCGGCGGCACGGTCACCGGTGCCGGCACCCACAAGGTCAGCCTGGCGGGCAATATTGCAGCCGAAGCAGGGGCCGTCAATGCCAATGAACCGAATACGGCATCTGTCATTAATCTCGGGTTGTCGACGAATGACAGTACCTGGCAGGGCGTTGCCTACAACGCCTTCGGAGACGCAGGCATTTCTTCGGGCGGCAAGACCTTCACAGGCGCCCTGAATGTCTGGCTGCAAAACGGCGCCTCCTGGACAAACGAAGCCTATGGCGCAACAAACAAACATCCCTGGACTGGGGAAGCCTTTAACGGCAGCCATGTGGCCGGTCTGGCCGGCGGCACGAACACTGCTGCGGCAGGCAACATTTTCCAGAACGACGCGAACAATCTGACCATTGACAATTACAGCGGCTATACGAACATATTCTACGCCCATACGGACGACGGTACCACGACGGACAAATATGCCGCCGGGGACACAATCATCAAAAAGGCCGCCGCCGGATCCGGCGTAACCCTGATTACAGATAACAGCGGCATCACCACGTCCGACGATGATATGGTGGGCGATGTCCTGAATGCTTTGGCAGGCAAACTGTACTACAATGCCTATGCAACGGGTGAACGCAATCTGTCCGGTACCGTGGCGATTGCTTCGGGCCTGACCGCTTCGGCCAGTTATTTAAAGACCGGCGATATCGAGTTCATGGACAGCAATGGACAGGGCACGTATCCCCACGGCACGCCGGCGCCGGAACAGACGGAAACGGCCTTCAGCAACACCATTACAGGGAAGGCTGATACGGATACGGTTTATAAAGACGCTAACGTGCTGCAGGACGACGGCACCTACAGATTCACGAAAGACAGCGCCATCACGGTGCATCCTGCTGGTTTTAGCAATGGGTACGGCGTGAACGCGAAAAATAATGTCACCATCAGTGCTGCAGGGAAAAATCTGACTTTTGATGTAAAGGCCGGCAGTTACAGCTCTGCCTATGGCATTGATGCCGGGAGCGGGAAAAGCGTAACGATTACTGCCAAAAAGGCGGACCTGACCGTTGACGGTGGCAGCAGTGCCGCCATCGGCGTGCGAAGCCAAAGCGGAAATGTGGCCGTGAACGGAGACCTGACGGTCAAAGTGGCGAAGGGCAATGCTGCCAGCAGTTACGGCCTTTATTCCACCAAAACTTCGAGTTCTTTTGAAAAAGGTGCAGTAACCGTAAACGGCGCTGCCGACATCACAATGGCAAACGGAACGGGCATTGCCGCAAAATCGGTAGATTCCACGGCAACGGTCCGCGACGGCGGTACGGTGACCACGAACAAGGAATCTTCGAAGGTTGTTTATGCATTGGCTGCTGACTATGGACAAATCCATTTCAATATGAAAGAAGACGGCACGGCGGCCGGCAGCGGCAAGGCCGTCATCAGCGGCAACATAGGTATCGGCAATGGCGTGGCCGGCGCCCGCAGCAGCAGCGGGGAAAAAGCAACGCGGATCGCTGTGGGACTGAACACGGAAGATTCGGCTTTCCACGGCGTGGTATACAATAATTTCAATAATGAAACGGCTTCGGCGGAAAACGAGAAAGGTTACGCTGATTTATGGCTGCAGAACGGGGCTTCCTGGACGAATGAAATTTATGGAAAGGCTGCTCCGGATTTTGCCGGCAGCCATGTGACCGACCTGACGGGCGGATCAAGCGCTGCCACGGCAGGGAATATTTTCCAGAACGATGCGAACAAGCTGACCATCGACAATTACAGCGGCTTTACGAACGTTTTCTATGCCCATACGGACGATGGCACCACGACGGATAAATATGCCGCCGGAGATACGGTCATCAATAAGGCTGCCTCCGGATCCGGAGTAACCCTGATTACGGATAACAGCAACATTTCGACGGACGATGACACGACGGTGGCAAAAGTCCTGAATGCCCTGGCAGGCAAACTGTATTACAATGCCTACGCAACAGGGGAACGGAACCTGTCCGGCACCGTAGCCATTGCTTCGGGTCTGACCGCTTCGTCGAGCCGGGTCAAGACCGGCAATATCGCCTTTAACGAAACCAGCGGGCAGGGCAGCTATGCTTCTTCCAGCAGAACCAGCCCCGTCCGTCACAGTCCAATCCGGCGCGCGCCGGGCGATGCCTCTTCGCCTTATATCATGCAGATTGCCGAATCACCGGCCTATGGCAGCGCACAGCGCACGTATTGGGACAATCAGGGAATCAGGAGCGGCGGCTCCGGAACGGACAACACCTATACCTTCAATAAGGATACGTCCATGCTCGTCAGCCGCACGGATTCCAATACGGTCCAGGTGCATGGCACTTACGAAGACGTGAGCCATGGCGGCAACCAGAACAGCGGCGTCATCATGAAGAGCGGCGACTGGAGCACTACTGTCGCAATGGGCGGCCACAATCTGGATATCACGTATGACAACACGAATCCGAAAAATTTCCGCAATGCCCACGGCATTTACGTGACGAGCGGCACGCTGACCATTGATGATGTAGCCGATTTAAACACAACAGTGAAGAACTCCTTCCTGCCTACGGGGGCCATTGCCGTCGAGGGCGGCAAGACCGGCGGCGCATGGGACGATGGTTCCGGGAATGCGAAACTCATCATCAACAACAGCGGCACTGTCAAGACGGTGCTCGATGGCTGCGACGGCGACGGTAGTGCCATCTTCGTCAACCGCAACAGCGGCAGTGCCGAACTGACGATTTCCGGGAACGTGGATGTACATACCGAAGGTAAGGCAAAAGGCATCTTTACGATTGACGGAAACGCTTCCATCGGCGGCGGCACCATTAAGTCGGACAACTATGCCATCCGCACATACGGCGGCAAAGTGACAATCAATACAGATTCGACAGACGGAACGGCTGTGGCCAAAGATGCCACTGTCCCCGTTGTGGTGAAAGGCGACATTTATGCACAGAAAGGGGAAAAGAAGGATTCTGTCATAGCCTTGGCGCTCAGCAACGGTGATTCTTCCTTTATGGGCACCGTGTTGAATAAAGATGCCACCGTAAATCTGGATTTGTCCAACGGAGGCACCTGGACGAACGAGGCCGGTGCCAACGGCACGGATTCGGAATTCACAGGGTCGCACATTACGAACCTTTCCGGCGGCATGAATGATGCATCGGCGGGCCATATTTTCCAGAACGACAGCCGCCCCCTGACCATCGACAATTACAGCGGCCGCACCAAAATCTATTACGCCCACTCGGGAAGCGGCACGGCACCGGCAGATTATGCGGCAGGAGACACCATCATCACCCATGCTGCAGAAAAATCCGCTGCCTCCCTGATTACGGATAACGGCAACATTGATGCGGATAATGCCGATGCGGTGAAAAAAGTACTGACGGCGTTGGCGGGGAAACTAACATACAGCAACTACGCGTCGGGTGAACGGAACCTGACAGCACAGGCATCCATTGCTTCGGGCCTCACTGCTTCGTCCCGGACCCTGCGTACAGGCACCGTCAATTTTGCCGATGATACGGGCCGCGGCGAATCCGTCAATGTCGGCGAGGTTCTGCCGGACAATTACGGTCAGGGCCAGTACACGCCGCACTCGATCCGCCGTATTGACGGTCAGCAGATTGAAACCGGCGAATATGAAACGCCTATGATGAAAGGCGTCCGCGAGGCAATCACTTCGTCGGTCCTGTCGTGGAGAAGCATTGCCAGCGAACCTTTCAGCCGCACGAAACTGATCCGTGAAGATGGCGAGGCTGACGGCGTTTGGGCAAAGACATACGGCGGCAAATACACCTATGACGAAGTCAATACGAACATCCAGAACAGCTACAAAGCGGCGCAGGTAGGTTTTGAAAAGCAGAACGGCAGCTGGCATACAGGCATTGCCGTGGACTACCGCGATGGAGAATCGACTTACAAAGGCAATGGCCGTGGTGACGATACGACCTATAGCATCGGCGTCTATGGCATCCGGGAATTCAAGGACGGCAGCTATCTTGACCTGGCGGCCAAAGCGGGCCATTTGGAAAATGAGTTCGATGTCTACAATGAAATCGGCCAGAAACTGAGCGGCACCTATAAAACGACCGGATGGAGCGCCACGGCCCAATACGGAAAACGGATGGGCGATGAAAAGCGCTATGTGGAACCACAGGCCCAGCTGACTTTTGCGCGCCTGGAGGGCAAGAACTTTACAGCGACAAGTCCGGCTTTGGGAACGCTCCATGTAAACCAGGATGCCATTGACAGTGTAGTCGGCCGCCTCGGTGTGGAAGCAGGACTTAAGACCGGCAGCGGCACATTGTTCGGCCGTGCCAGCCTGTCCCATGAGTTTGCCGGCGATATTGACGGCAAATACAGCGCCGCCGACGGAACCCCGAAGAAGACGAGCTTCGACCTGGAAGATACCTGGGCGGAAATGACCCTTGGCGGACGCTGGAACCTGAGCAAGGCGACACAGGTCTATGCCGATGTCACGAAGAGCTTTACCGGCGACTACAGGGAAAACTGGAAGATTAACGGCGGTCTTAAATTCAATTTCTCCACGGCTCCGGCCAATCCGGCGAAAGTGGCGGAATTGCAAGCTATGGAATCAGCGGATGGTTACAGTGATATTTCAACGAAAAAGGAGACGCAGGCAGCTGCAGCTGGCGGGACGCCGGGTACCTCTGCGACGGCAACATCCGCTGCAGCACCGGCCGGCGATACGGCTGTGACGGCCAACCTGCTGGCAACACCGGAAATGGTTCCTGCAGAAGCATCCCGTCCTGTCTATCGCGGCGGCAAAGCTGCGAAGGCAAAAGCCATGGCCGATGCGGCTGTGGAAGACAGCGGCTATGCAGAAACAGGCCTGGACGAGGCGGGCTATGACCTGACACCGATTGTGGTGACGGCAAGCCGTACGGAAAAATCTTTGGCGGATGCCCATGCGGACATCAGCGTGGTGGGCCGCAAGGAAATTGAACAGATGCATATGACTACCGTCGAAGAAGCCCTTCGCACCGTACCTGGCGTACAGTTCCTCAACTACGGGCAGAACGGCATGAACGGCAACCTGTCCGGTATCCGCCTGAATGGCAGTAAGGACATCGTCATCCTGGTGGATGGCGTGCGCGTGACGGATTTCCAGGATGTAGGCAGCTCGGGATACATTTATTCCTTCCTGCTGAACAACATGGATAATATCGAACGGATCGAAGTGCTGCGCGGGGCTGCCGGCACTGTTTACGGCAGCGGTGCCAAAGGCGGTGTCATCAATATCATTACCCGCAAAATCAACCAGACATCCACAGTCGTCGATGTCGCCCGCGGCAGTTTCGGCAAACAGGTATACCACGTGAACACCCAGGGCCGTAAAGGAAAATTCTCTTATAATGCCTACTACAATGCGGATAAACGGGGCGACTACAAAGACGGGGACGGCCGCCGCTGGCCTGGTCATACAGATACGAAGAGCGATGGCGTCAAACTGGCCTATGACCTGACGCCGGACCATACGGTTACCTTCCAGTATGATTGGATGGATTCCAAGTACAACGGCCAGGACCTGATCTATATCGGGCCATACAACGGACGGTATAAATCCCGCATGTGGTCCTTGACGGATGACTGGAAGTTTGACAAACACTGGAAAAACAAGCTGACTTACCGAAATAACCGGCTGGAAACCCATTACGGGAAACCGTTGGGCGAAGGCGATTCGAAAGGCACTGTTTCCGCACCGTATTCCGTCGGCAGCAACATGAACTACGATTTCCTCAGCGATCAGGTTGAATTCACTGATTCGCGCAATACCCTGGTCTTCGGTGTCGATTATTCCAAGGCACGGAGTGTGGACGGACAACATGCGATGGGCTTCGATGAGGATGGAAACACGATTTACGGCGACCGTTCCATGAAGAACTATTCCTACTATATCCAGGACGATTGGAAACTTTCCCCGGCGGTTACCCTGTCCGGCGGCGTGCGGCACGATAAGCCGAATGGAGACAGCAGTTCGCCGAGTATCGATTCCCATACGTCGAAGAGCTATAAGCTTTCCTTCGATTTGACGAACAAAGACACTTTCTATGCCGGACGAAGCGACTTCTACATCTTGCCGAGCCTGTACCAGCTGTACGACGAAAAGTACGGCAATGCGGATTTGCGCCCGGCAGAAGGCCGTACGACGACAATCGGGTATACCCGCAAGTTTGGGGAGGATGATTTGCTGACCGTCAACTGGTTCGAAACGAAAAGCGATCGCAGCATCGGCTATTCCTCGGCCGGACAGTACCAGAACTTCCAGAACGGTATCAGCAGAGGCTGGAACGCGCAGTACACGAAACAGATCAATGACAATTGGAACTTCCGCCTTGGCTGGGCCCACCTGTTTGCCAACGAGGGCGCCGGCGATACCTTCTCCCTCGGGTACTATCCGAAGGATATGGCGACGTTCCTCATCGGCTATAACAAGGACAAGTTTGGTGCGGCCTTGGACGGCTTCTACTTCATCCGCCGTACCAACCCGGCCAACTCCGACGTACGCGGCTGGCCGTCCAACAAATACGGCGTCTATAATCTGAGTATGGATTACGCGCCGACGAAGCAGATGAAATTCTATTTGAAAGTGGATAATATCTTCGATAAACTGTGGGCAGAGCACACCGACGTCATTTGGAACGGCGTTCCGGGATCCTGGTACTCCCAGCCCGGCCGGACCATAACACTCGGCATGCAGTACAAGTTCTGACGCATGCCAAGGTTCCCTGCCTGTTCGCAAACAGGATGTTGTCCTGCCTTCGTGCAGACGCCCCGGAACCATTCCGCTCCGGGGCGTTTTTTAGAAAGGAATTCATGAAATTGCTTGAATCGGTCAATATATCCAATTATTCCTGGGATATGGGAAATGTCCTGCAGGGAAGCTCCAAAACACTGCCGAATTTTTTGAAACGGCATCACTTGGACGGATATGAACTGTTCCTGGGACCGGAGCTGGACCGGGACTTTTTTCCTGTGTCCCTGCTTCAGGGTGTTCATCTGCATTTTTTCCCCAATTGGGTTGATTTTTGGAAAGGGGACAATGAGGCGGTACTGGCGTCTTTTGGCGACAAGGAGACAGTCCTGCAGACTTTTGGACGCAGCCGGGACGAATGGCTGGAAAAACAGCGGGAGAATATGCGTGCTGCCGGCGCCCTGAGGGCGAAATATGTCGTCTATCATGTGGCCAACGCCCGGATGCAGGAGATTTATACGCGGAAGCATCGCTATGGCGATGACGAAGTGATTGCGGCCCAGATTGAGGTGAGCCGGGAGATTGTATCGGCTTTGCCCGACGACTGCCTGCTGCTGTATGAAAACCTGTGGTGGCCCGGCTTGAACTTTTGCCGGCCCGATCTGGCAGCCCGGCTGCTGGAGGATACCCCGCATGAAAAGACGGGTTTTATGATGGATTCCGGACACCTGATGTCCACGGACTGGTCTCTCCGGAACGAGGAGGAAGCCGTGGATTACGTGCTGCGCCGGTACGCCGGACTGGGTGAACTGCGGCAGCGCGTGTACGGCATGCATCTGCACCGGTCCCTGTCGGGAGAGTACGCCGCTGCGGTACAGCGTCATCCGCCGCAGCAGGAGGAGGGCGGTTTCGACTGGCTGGCGTGCTATCGCTACATTACCGGTGTGGACCGCCACGAACCCTTCCAAACAGAGGCGGTACGCCGCCTGGTGGAGACAATCAATCCCCGTTTTTTGACTCACGAATTTGTCATGCAGTCTTTCCCGGAATGGGAACACAAGTTGTCGCGGCAGCAGCAAAGCTTGTGGGGCAGTCCCCTGGGTCGGGGTGACAAGGCCTGACGGAGATGGACCATCCGGTTTCCGGACGCAATGCGCCGTCAGGGAACCGGTTTTTTCTGCCTTGCTTTCCTTCAAAAAACTTGACGATATACCAAGTATATGGTGTATTGTTATTATGATTGCGATACAAACCTATTTAGGAATGCGTGTTATAAACTGGTGGCGATTCGATGATGTACAAGAGATGGACGCTGCTTGCGGCCGTTCTGGTCGTGCTGCTTTCCCTGGTGATGGCTGCCTGCGGACAGGGAGGGGGGAAAGGCACGGCCTCTCCCGGGAGTGCCGGTTATACTGTCACGGACGCCCGGGGCCGGACGGTCCGTCTTTCCGGCAAACCGCGGCACATTGTATCCCTTACATACGGAACCGACGAAATCCTGTTGGCTGTAGCCGGCGGGAAACGGATTGCTGCTTTCAGCCGCTGGGCCGGGGACCCGGGCATTACCTTTATCACAAAGGATGAGGCGGCACGCATCGGAAAATTACAGACGCACAGCACGGAAGAGATTTTACGGCACCACCCCGATTTGATTGTCGCTTCGGTGGCGACGGCTCCGGAACTGGTAAAAACATTGGAAGAAATGGGGATTCCCGTCTACCTTGCCGGTTCGCCGGACACGTACGATGAAATGAAGGCCAAGGTCGCAGGAGTGGCCGCCGCCGTAGGCGAACCGGAGCAGGGAAAGGCTGTGACGGACCGTATGGACCGGGATATGAAGGCGCTGGAACAGCGCCTGGCAAAGCTTCCGAAGAATCGGGAGCGGACGGCTGTCGCTTTCAGTTTCACCGGCGCCATGGGGTACCGCGGCGGACTGATCGACCATATGATGCAGCTGGCCCATATCCGCAATGGTGCGGTTCTGGGCGGCCTCAGCGTAAGAGGGCAGGTATTGTCCAAGGAGCAGGTGGTGGCTGTCAATCCCGATGTCTTCCTGCTGCCCACGTGGAATTATGACAAGAAACAGGACAGCGAGGCCTATGCGGCGAGGATAGCCGCGGATCCAGCGTACCGGACTGTCAAGGCCGTGCAGCAGCATCGCCTGCTTTTTGTAGCAGACCGGTACCGCTATGTTGCCTCGCAATATATGCCCTGGGCAGTGGAGGCCTTTGCCCGGGCCGTGTATCCGGAATTGTTTGAACAGGAGGGGAAACAATGAATTGGAAAGCCAGGCGGATGGCGGCAGTCCTCTTTTTTCTAGCCGTGTTGCTTGTGGTGGCATCATTGTCCCTGACCATCGGCCAGATTGCCGTCCCCGTCCCGGATGTACTGGCCATTACCGCCCGTCGCATTGGGCTTCCTGTGACGCTGCCTTCTTCGGTAACAGCGGTTCAGGAGGCCGTGATTTGGCAAATCCGTATGCCCCGTACCCTGGTCGGACTGCTTGTCGGGGCGGCGCTGGGAATTTCCGGCGCCGTGATGCAGGGGGTCTTTGCGAACCCTTTGGCGGATCCGGGAATAATCGGCGTATCAGCCGGTGCTTCGGCCGGAGCAGTCTTGTGCATCGCCCTCGGTTTGTCGACGGCCGGTATTTTCGTGATGCCGGCCTTTGCCTTCGGCGGAAGCCTTCTGGCTGTGGGCCTGACCATCTTTCTGGCGCTGCGGCGCGGCAAGGTTCCTGTCATGACCCTGCTTCTGGCCGGCGTGGCCGTCGGCATGTTTCTTGGTGCCGTGACATCGGGGCTGCTGACGTTTATGAATGAGCAGAAAGTACAGGAATACCTGTTTTGGATCGTCGGCGGCCTGGATTACCGCCGCTGGGAACACGTGTATATGGCGGCCGGGCCGGTCCTGGCCGGGTCGCTGGTCATGATTCTTCTGGCGCGGCAGTTGAATATCCTCGCTTTGGGAGAACAGGAAGCACGGGCTGTGGGAATGCGGGTCCTTCCGCTGCGGATGGGCCTGCTTCTGCTGGCGTCCCTGACGACGGCTAATTCCGTCTGTGTCAGCGGCAATATCGGCTTCGTGGGCCTGGTAATGCCCCATATGATGCGCCTTCTCGTCGGACCGGACCACCGGATCCTGCTGCCGGCCAGCGCCCTGGGTGGCGCCTCCTTCCTGGTGTTGTGCGATGTGCTGGGCCGCGTCGTGATGCCGCCGGCTGAACTCCGCGTCGGTGTCATGACGGCTTTAATCGGCACACCCTATTTCCTGTTCCTGCTGCGGCGGATGCGGCGGCAGGATTCCTTGTGACCGGAGAAACGGTTCGTGAAGGATGATGTGAAATGAACAGAGTCTTGTTTTTCCTGAATAGCGTCCGCCGTGCACTTCTTCCTCTGCAAAGGGCCCGCCTGATTCCGGGTTCGGCGAAGCGCAGTCTCCTGCTGCCGGCCGTGCTCTGTCTTTGCTGGCTGATTCTTGCTGCAGGCTGCGGCAACAGTACCGGAAACCGTCCGGCGGCGGAACACGCGGCTTATACGGTAACCGATGCGACAGGGACGGTGCTGCACCTGCCCGGCCCGCCGCAGCGGATTGTTTCCACGTCCATCAGTACTGATGAGATCCTGCTGGCCCTTGTCCCTGCTTCCCGGGTTGCCGCTGTCACTTATCTGGCTGACGATCCGGGCATTTCGAACGTGACGGAGCTGGCAAAACCTGTTGCAGGGCGCGTCCGTACTGTTACACCGGAAGCGCTGCTCGCACTAAATCCGGACCTGATTGTGGCGGCGGATTACGGGAAGCCGGAAATGATCAAAACCTTCCGGGAGATGGGCATTCCGTTGTATATTTACCATACGGCCGTGAATATCCGCGAAGTGGAAGACACCGTCCGGGCGCTCGGCACGGTCGTACAGGAGCGGGAGAAGGCAGAACGCCTTATCCAATCCATGGAGCAGCGTCTGCAGACGGTACAGCGGCAGGTGGGGCCGCTGCCGGAGTCAAAGCGGAAACGCATCGCGTATTACGGTTCCGGCGGTTTTTATTATATGCCGAAGTCCTCGTTTCAGGACATCTGCCGGAAAGCCGGCGGCATTGATGTGACGGAAGGTCTGGTATATGACAAACCGGGTGTTCTGCCGCAGGAGGTTCTGGTTCACCTCAATCCCGATGTCTTCATGGTTCCCGCCTGGAACTATGACGGGAACCACGATCCGGACATGATGGCACGGGAACTGCTGGCCAACCCGGCTTACAAGGAAACGAAGGCCGTCCGGGACAAGGCGGTCGTAAAGATTCCTGCGGCCCACGTCCTGTCTTTGTCCCAGTACATTGTGGATGCCGTGGAAGATCTGGCCCGGGCCCTTTATCCGGACCGCTTCGGCAAAGGAGGAACAGCATGAGAGTCGCCTTGTGTCACCTGAATGTGATCTGCGGACCCCAGACGGTCAATCTGTGCCAGCTGGAACAGGCCATACGGATGGCAGCGCAGCAGGGAGCGCAATGGGTCTTGACGCCGGAAATGGCTGTACAGGGGTATCATTTCCTCTATCTGGGACAGAATCAGGTTATGGTGCCGCAGCCTGCACCGGAGCTCCGACGGCTGCTGGATATTGTCCGCGCGGGCCGGATGTACCTGTTTTTGGGGTGCGGGGAACGGGATCCGCAGCGGCAGCAAAATTACAATTCCTGCCTGGTCTTCGGCCCCGACGGCCGGCTCTGCGGACGACACCGGAAGATGACGACCCATCATTTCGGCGCCGAAGCCTGGGCTGCACGGGGAAGCGGTGACACCCTGGTCCCCGTGACCTGCGGGACGGTCCCTGCGGGCCTTCTCGTCTGCGCCGACGCCTGGTACGTGGAATATGCCCGCCGTCTGCAGCAACAGGGTGCGCGGGTGCTGACGGACTTGGCAGCCTGGACGGCGACCCGTCTGTGCGGCAATCCGCTGCCTGCCTGGGAACGTTGCTCGGCAGCGACAGGCCTGCCGGTTTTCGTCTGCAACCAGACGGGGGTCAGCCCGCGCATGGACCTGACGCAGGCACAAAGCGCCGTCATCAGCGGCGGAAGCGCCCGTCTGCTGTACCAGGGAAAGCCGGCGGTCCTGTTATTTGACTGGAACGAGGGCAATGGGATGGTGGTATCCCGGCAGTTTGAGGTAATCCCGTTTCCCGAAACGGAAGAAGTGTCAAAGAGGGGAGATTGTCAACGTGGAAGAAAGAACAATTACACTGCGTAATCTCGCGGCCGGGTATGGCAGAACCCGGGTCCTGCAGGGAATGGACGCGGCGGTGCACGCTGGCGAGTTCATCGGCATTGTCGGCCGGAACGGGGCCGGCAAAAGTACCCTCTTGAAAACCATCCGCGGGTTTTTGCCGCGCCTCGGAGGGGATATCCTGTATGACGGGCGGGAGCTGTCCGGCTATACGGAACAGGAAATGGCCCGGATTGTGGCCTACCTGGATCAGCATATGGAAGTCCCGTTTTCCTATACAGGCCTGGAGGTGGTCCTGGCCGGGCGCTATCCCTATCTGCGCTGGTGGGAGGGCGAATCGGACCGGGACAGGGACATTGCCCTTGCCTGCATGCGCTATACCGGGACGGAAGAACTGGCCGGCCGGCCGCTGAACCAGGTGTCTGGCGGACAGAAACAACGCATTCTGCTGGCCAAGGTATTGGCCCAGCGGACGCCGGTATTGTTTCTCGACGAGCCGACGACAGGCCTCGATATGGTATATAATGAAGAAATCTTCCGGTTCGCCCGGGAGCTGGCCCAGCTGGGCAAGTCGGTCCTCATGGTCGTCCACGAATTGAACATGGCTGCCCGGTATTGCAGCCGCATCTGGCTTCTGGGTGAAAACCGCATGCTGGCGGACGGCGTGCCGGAACAGGTTTTGACGGAGCCGTTGCTGAGCCGCGCCTACGAGGCCGATGTAGCCATTGTGCGGAATCCTGTCAACGGGAATCTGGAAATTTCCACCCGGCCGGGAAAGGATAGGGAACGGCGGAAGCAGCTGCTGCTTCAGGCCGTCGGTTGGAAAGAATACGAAAATTCTCCGCTGTAAAGAGGTTTTCCGGTTGACAACCAGCGGCAAAGTGAGTAAAATATATTTACGTGATTTTGCGCTTTGAATTCGATTAGCCCCGATGCAAAAGTGCAACACTCATCATCACTTCACGTTTTGAGGCATTTGCACCGCTTCAATGCAGATGCGCAATGGAATCAGTAACTTAAACCGAATCAATCCTGGGAGGGACATTGAGTATGAAATCTTTCATGGCAAATCCGTCCACTGTTGAACGTAAATGGTACGTTGTGGACGCGACCGATAAAACTCTGGGCCGTCTGGCCGCAGAAGTTGCCAAAGTCCTGCGCGGCAAGAACAAACCGACCTTCACCCCGCATGTGGACACCGGCGACAATGTGATCATCGTCAATGCTGACAAAGTAGTTCTGACCGGCAAAAAGCTGACGCAGAAGGTTTACTTCCATCACACCGGCTATCTGGGCGGCGACCGTTATGTCGTAGCCAAGGATATGCTGGCCAACAACCCTGTCAGAATGGTTGAAATGGCTGTCCGCGGCATGATTCCGAAGAACCGTCTGGGCGACCAGATTTACAGCAAACTTCATGTATATGCCGGCCCGGATCATCCGCATGCGGCACAGAAGCCTGAAGTTTTGGAAATCAACGTACGGTAATCAGGAGGAGATAAGATTATGGCAGAAGTAGTTTACAGTGCGACCGGCCGTCGCAAATCTTCCGTTGCCCGTGTCCGCCTGGTACCGGGTGAAGGCAAAGTCATCATCAACGGCCGTGAAATGAACGATTATTTTGGTCTGGAAACCCTGAAACTGGTTGTCAACCAGCCTCTGGAACTGACCAAGACCAAGGACAAGTACGATGTGCTGGTCAACGTCATCGGCGGCGGCATCTCCGGCCAGGCCGGTGCCATCCGTCACGGCATCAGCCGTGCCCTCGTAAAGGTTGACGAGGAATTCCGTCCGGTTCTGAAGAAGGCCGGCCTCATGACCCGCGACCCGCGCGAAAAGGAACGTCGCAAATACGGCTTGAAGAAAGCCCGCAAGGCTTCCCAGTACAGCAAGCGCTGATTGGTGCCGAATACAGAAACAACAAAAAATCCGGAACTTCGGTTCCGGATTTTTTTTATGCCTTGACCGTATACCAGCTATATGGTTTAAACTGAACACAGCAATCGTAAGGAGGTGTTAGCGATGACCTGTACCAGTAAACATCCGGAATTCCAGGTACCGACCGATCCTCACGGCAAACTGCGTTACGAAAGCGCCATGAAACATGTGGAAGCGGCAAAAAAAGCGGGTAAATCCACGGAAGAAATCCATGCGGTCTTCCAAAAAGTCATGGAGTTCGATCCGTCCGATATCGATTCGATTCCGAAGGACGAAGCCCATGCCAAGTACCGCACGGCCATGCTCCACATGCAGAAAGCGCTGCAGAACGGCAAGTCTGCTGACGAGGCCCATACCATTTTCAAAAAGATCATGAATGGGGAAACATCCGGACATTGCGGACATAAGGAGTGAGCGCCTTCCGTATGAATACGGGGCAGCCGCGTCTGAAACTGAAAAACCGATTCTCCCTTGTTTGGAGAATCGGTTTTTTGTTCATCCGGGACAGGCTGCGTCAGGGCGCAATGTGTTGGACGGGCAGCAGGAGTTTGGTGACGTATGCCGCTGTATTCCGGGTAAGCCAGTGATTTTTGAGGGGCAGTACATACAGGTCACCGGCCTCCTGCAAGTGATGTTGGACGAGAAAATCCCTGATGGATGCGGCCAGGTCGGCATACCGTGTAAAAAAGACGCCTTGAAAGTTCAGGCTCAGATACAGGCCTGCGGGGAAAATCGCCCGCCGGGATTCCGGCAGGGCGGCGCCCTGTCTGCGGGAGCGCTTTTTTGCTGCCGTGACAGAGGAAGGCGGTGCTTCCTTGTCTTTAGGTTCAGGCAAAAAGGAAAAATAGGCCCTTGTCACGGGTACCTGCCGCGCATGCAGGAATTCCCCGCTGCGGACGATCCAGCCGGTCGTACGGCCCAGGGGCGGATTGGCACTTGTCGTACCCAGGGCGTGTTCGGCGTAAAACATGATGCGTCCTTTGCCATCTTCCGTTTCGGGAATATCCGTGACGGAAAGGAAATGCTCCGGATAATGGCGGAGCGTGATGGTTCCGCATATTTCATGCCGGCACTCCTTCAGGGACTCCTGAATGAACTGCAGCTTGCGCAGAAGCTGTTCATTTTCGGCGATAACAGCCCGGCATTCCTGTTCTTTGTCCAGCAGTATCTGTTCCAGCGAGGGCTCGTTCCGTTGTTCCAGATAAGCCCGGATATGGGGAATGGACATGTGCAGCTTCCGCAGCCGCGTAATGACATCCAGTTCCAGATACTGGTGTATGGAATAATGGCGGTATCCGTTTTCACTGATAAATTCCGGAGAAAGCAGGCCGATGCGGTCGTAGTACTGCAGGGTCTGTTTTGAGATACCGAACATATCGGCCAGCTCTCCGATGGTGAAAAAGTTATCTGTTGTTTCCCTCATGAATATGCCCCAATCTGCTTGACGATATACCTGTTATATGGTTTATCATTAATATTGATGTGAATTTGTGCTATTTAGTAATTATATCATAAAAAGAAGAAGTTGAAAGAGTGGTGATTCCCCAATGTCCCTTAAAATGAAACGTTTCATCGGGAAAGCCCGGAGCTGCAGCTGCAGCATGACGGGCGTATGGCGGGCCGTCACCTACTGCGACGGAGTCGTCGCAGTGTTCCACAGTCCCCGCGCCTGTGCCCATATCGCCCGGACGATGGACGTGAACAGCTGCTATTCGAATCTGGCCGAAGGGCGGGACGGATCGCACAAACCGGTACCGCTGATTTCGGACCAGCTGGGGGAACGGGAATCCATCTTCGGCGGGGTGGAACGGCTGCAGCAGTGCCTTTCCTATGCTGTGAAGAACTATCATCCCGAGTGCATCGTCATTGCCAATTCCTGCGTGTCCGGTGTGATTGGGGACGATGTAGAAAGCGCAGCGGCGGAAACGGAAAAACAGTATGGCATCCCTGTCGTAACGGTGAGCACGTTCGGCTTTCTGGATGGCGAATATTACGATGGGTATATCGAGACGGCAACCAAGCTGATGAGACGCTTCTTCCGACCCTGCCGCAAAGAGCGGGATACGGTGCTGCTGCTGGGGGACAGCGGAGGTCCGTGGGGCAGCTATGCCAAAGAGGTGGAACGGCTGTTGGAAAAGATGGGCATCCGGATCATCGGCCAGTTCCCAGGATTCATGCCCTTTCATGAATGGCCGCGCCTGTCCCGCGCCGAGGCCGTTGTGGTGCTGGGCGGAAACCGCAAGCCGATGGACGGACTACAGGAAATGGCTGCCTTTCTGCACGAAACGTATCAGATGGGAACCGTGCCGGGACTGTACCCCATTGGTACGGCGCAGACCATGCGCTGGATTGCGGCCGTCGGGCGGCTCTTCCACCGGGAAAAGGCCGCGGAAGCCCTGATAGCGGAAGAGCAGGACCGCCTGGACGAGGCCGTCATCCGTTATCTGCCCGTGACACGGGGAAAACGGGCGGCTTTGTGTATCGGGCGCTGGCTCCGTTATTTCCGGCCCGATTCTATCTGGGAAATCGTCCGGCAGCTCCAGCTGCGGATACCGGCCGTCATCCTGCTGGACGGATACACGCCGGCGGAACGGGAGAAAATGGAGAAAGCCGTCCGCACTTGCACCGGTCTGCCTATCGTGGATCAAAAATCCGGCGCGGAGCTGGTCCGCAGCGCCGAAGTGGTCTTGACGACCCATGAACTGCAGGGGGAGGACCTGCATCAGATTTTCCTGCCCATGCTGCCGCAGGCGGGGACTACGGCCGCCATCGCCATGATGGAAGCCGTTTACCGCGCTTTGTGCAGCCGTCAGAAACACGGGGGAATGCGCTATGTCTGATTTCGTCTGGAATGATATATGCAGCCGCAATGATACCTGCGGCCTGACCGGGGCTGCCGCCTTCTTCGGGGGGATTCCCGGTGCGGGGGTGCTCGTGAACGGGCCCGTGTGGTGTTATTATTATGCCCTCCGCTATCTGGAACATGCCGACATGGCCATGCCGCAGCGGATGTCCGTGTCCCAGCCGGATAACAATGCCGTTGTGTTCGGTGCCGAAAAGTTCCTGCTGGAAACGCTGAGGCAGATGCAGCAGGATGGCTTCCATCCGGATCTGCTGCTGGTGGAAAACAGCTGTTCCATGAGCCTGATTGGCGACGATTTACAGGGCATCATCCAGAAAGCGGCACTGCCCTTTCCCGTCGTAACCATGGATTCAGGCGGCCTGGGCGGCGGTTTTGCCGAAGGGTACGCTAAAGCATCGCTGGCCCTGCTGGAACAAAGCCATCTCGAAAAACTGCCGGTCCGCCGCGGCTGCATCAATGTGCTTGGCCTGACACCCTTTTACTATAACGGGCAGGCTGACGCAAAGGAAATCCTCCGCCTGCTTGCCGACTGCGGCTATCAGGTCAATGCCGTACCGGGCTGCGGAAGCGGTGCTGCATCGCTGAAGGAACTGTCCCGGGCAGAATTGAACGTGGTGATTCATGCCGAACTGGGGATGCCCCTGGCAAGGGCTCTGCAAGACCGCTTCGGGACACCGTATCTGTGCGCCGGTGCGCCGTACGGCATCGAAGGGACGCTGGCCTGGCTACAGAAAATCCGCAACGCATTACCGTGCACCATGGACGAACCACTGCGGGAAGCCCGCGAAACCCTGGCCTGGCTGACGGACTGGTCCAATGAACTGAGCCTGAACTGGGGTTCTCCGTGGTTCGAGTCAGTCGTTGTTTCCGCACCCGGGACGACAGCAGTCTGTCTGGCCGACACCGTCCGTATGGAATGGCTGGATACAGGGAAACTGGTCGTTCAGTGTCAAAATGACGTCACTTTGTACGGCCTTCACAGCAGCCAGGCCGATACCGAACTGATTGCCGGCCGGGACGATGCACGGGCGGCACAGATGTTCCGGTATCTGGACAATGCCCTGCTGCTGGGCAGTAGTAATGAGAGCGCCCTGACGGACCGGCGGCGGAATCGTATCGCTGTCTGCAACATTGCCTTCCCCGTCAAGGATGAGGCACTCCTGGTATCGGTGCCGTTCTGCGGCCTGCAGGGAGCCCGGCATATGGCGCAAAGGATTTGGAATGCCTACATACAGGGCATACTGCGGCAGGACGGAACCTGCGGTTCAATATAGCGAATGGAGTGAAGACCGTGAGCAAGATTTTGTTTATGACGAATGTCGTCCGCCGGATGGCGATGATGCAGGATACTCTTGCTGCATTGCAGAGCGAACCGGGAAATATGCATAGTCCGGCTGTCTGCCGCTGGATTACGGACAATACGGCTTGGGATGCGACGTGGCCGCTGGAGTTGCGCGGGTGCGGGCTGGTTCTGGTGAAATGGATGGGGACTGGACTCGACACGCCCTTTCTGAATCAGCTGCTGGCCTGGTTGAAACAATACAAGGTTCCCTATTACATTGACGCGGCCGGGGCGGATCAGCCGGAACTTTTTCAATTCCTTCGCGGAAAAGCGGTACAGGACATCCGGCACTATTTCCTGTACGGGGGACAGGAAAACTACCGTCATTTGTGGCAGTACGCCGATGGCTTGCTGAACGGGGATACGACACACGTTATACCGGCACGGCAGCTGCTTTGGTGTGGCATTTTCCATCCGGATGACGCCGAACCGTTTACGGAACTGGAGGCCTACGAAGCAGCGCATTGTGTGGCCGGACGCCCGACTGTCGGCATTCTGTTTTACCGTGACGAGTGGGTGTGGAAAGACCTGGCCTATCAGACGGCCTTGATCCGCGAAGCGGAAAAACAGGGACTGAATGTCATCTGCGTCTTTTCGAACGGCATGCCTTCGGAAGAGGCCGGCATGCCCAGCCTGAAGGAAGTGTTCCGCCGGTATTTTCAGCGGGACGGGCTGCCCGTCATCGATGTGCTGCTGAACACGCTGAAGTTTTCCCTGACAAGCAGCGGTTCCTTGACGGTTCCGTTTTTACGGGAACAAGGCGTGCCCGTTCTGGCGGCTTACACCATTATGACGCCCTATGAGGAGTGGCGCGACAGTTTCGAAGGCATGAATGCCATGGAAGTGTCCATCAGTGCCGCCCTGCCGGAATTTGACGGCGTGGTGCACGGCGTGCCTGTGGGATACCGCCGTCAGCTGCCGAACGGGGATATCCGGTATCTCCCCATAGACGAACGGGTGACGCGCATGATCCGGAAGGCGGGAAAATGGGCCCGGCTGCGGCGCAAGAAAAACGGGGAAAAGAAGATCGCCATCGTCTTCCACAACTATCCGCCGAAGAACTCGAACATCGGAAGCGCCGTGGCGCTCGACACCATCGAAAGTGTGCGCCGGGTGCTCGCCGCTCTGCAGGAACGGGGCTACAAGGTGGACTTCATCCCGCAGGACGGCAAGGAGTTCATCGGCCTGCTCACGGCGCATGCGACGAATGACCGCTCGCTGCTGACGGAACAGCAGATTGCCGAGGCCCGTAAAGTTTCCGGACGGGATTACCGGGACTTCTTCGCGTCCTTCGAAACGCCCGTGCGGAAACAGATGGAAAAGGACTGGGGACAGGCACCGGGAACGGTGATGGAGTACGACGGAAACCTGCTGGTGCCGGGTACTATGGACGGCAATGTGTTCATTACGGTACAGCCGCCCCGCGGATTCGGGGAAGATCCGGAAAAGATCTACCACGACCTCTTTGTGGCACCGACGCATCATTATCTGGCGTTCTATCACTGGGTGCGCGATGTGTGGCAGTCGGATGCCGTCGCTCATACTGGGACGCACGGCTCTCTGGAATGGCTGCCGGGCAAGAATGCGGGTCTGGGGCCTTCCTGTTATCCCGATCTGGCGCTGGGGGACCTGCCCGACATTTACCCGTACCTGATTTCCATCACGGGGGAAGGAATCCAGGCGAAACGGCGCGGCAGCGCGTGCCTCATTGAGCATCTGCCGGCACCGCAGACCCAGGCGGGCGTGTACGATGAGCTGGAGGAATTGGAAAAGGTGATGGACGAGTATGTCCATTTCCAACGGACCCAGCCGGAAAATCTGCCGGCCCTCGAAGCCATGGTGAAGGAAAAGGCGGCGCAGGCGAATCTGACGGACGAAGTCCCCCGCGACGAAAGCAAACCGTTCGGGGATTACGTGGCGGCGCTACACAACTATATTACGGACCTGAAGAACATGCAGGTCCATACGGGTCTCCACATTCTCGGACAGCCGCCGGAAGGGGAAGAGCTGCGGGAAACCCTGCTGCTCCTTACCCGGCTGGATAACGGCAGCGTGCCGAGCCTGAACCAGGCACTGGCCTCGTATTACGGATTCGACTATTACCAGCTGGCTGAAAACAGCAGCCATGTGTACAAGCCTTTGCAGATTACGTACGGGGCCCTGATAGACCGGATTGCGGATCAGGGACGGCAGATTCTGGAAACGCTGGCTGCATCGCATTTCTCGGAGGAAGGCTGCAGCAAGGTGCTGGAAGAGGCGTGGGTGCAGCACGGCGGCGAGGCGTTCCGGGAAAAGCTGCGTGCCGTGTGCACTTACGTGTGCCGGAGCGTATACCCGAACCTGATGCGTACGACGGATGAATTGACGAATATGCTGGACGCGTTCGAAGGACGCTACATTGAGCCCGGTCTGTCCGGCGCACCGTCCAGCGGCGGGGCGGATCTGCTGCCCACGGGCAGGAATTTCTACGGCATCGATCCCCGCGCCCTGCCGACGCCGGCGGCGTGGAAACTGGGCAAGGAACTGGGGGATCAGGCAATCCGGCGCTTTATTGCGGAAGAAGGGCGCTATCCGGAAAATGTGGGCATCATTCTCTGGTCCGGGGCCAATATGCGCAGCCACGGACAGTGCATTGCCGAATTCCTGTATCTGCTGGGCATCAAACCGGTCTGGCAGAGCGGCAGTATGCGGGTCTGCGGCCTGGAGCCGATTCCTTTGGCGGAACTCAAACGTCCGCGCATTGACGTGACGGCCCGCATCAGCGGTTTGTTCCGGGACACCATGCCGGCTCCGTCGGAATGGCTGGACAAGGCGGTCCTTCTGGCCGGCAGCCTGGACGAAGATGTAGAGCAGAACTACGTCCGCAAACATATTCTGGAGGACAGCGCAGAGCTGGAGAAGGAAGGTTTGCCGAAAGAGGAAGCCTGGCGGCAGGCGGCGTTCCGTATCTTTGGCGACGAACAGGGAACGTACGGTGCCGGCGTGGCCGCCCTGCTGGAAGCGAAAAACTGGGAAACCGTGGATGACCTGGCCGATGTTTATGTGCGCTGGGGAGCTTACGCGTACGGCGGCAAGGCAAAAGGACAGTTCCTGCCGCAGCAGTTCCGGAAACGTCTGGGCAGTCTGGATCTGACCATCAAGAACGAAGACAACCACGAGACAAACATGTTGTCCAGCGACGACTACAATGCGTATCACGGCGGTATGATTGCTGCCGTGCGCAGTATCAGCGGCAAAGCACCCAGATCGTATTGCGGTGACAGCACGGACCGCAGCAGGGTTGCGATGTACAGCGTCCAGGAACAGACTAAGCGGCTCTTCCGGAGCGAGGCCGTGAATCCCAAATTCATTGCCGGAATGATGAAACACGGATATAAGGGAGCCGCCGACCTGGCGAACTACGTGGCTCACAGCTTCCAGTGGGATGCGACGAGCGAGGTCATGGAAGACTGGATGTATGAAAAATATGCAGAGAAATATGCCTTCGACCGCAAGGTCCAAGAATGGATGAAGGATGTCAATCCCTGGGCGCTGCACCGGATTGCCGAAGAGCTGCTCGAAGCGCAGCAGCGCGGCATGTGGAATGCAAAAGACGAAACATTGAAGGAATTGCGGGATTTGTGCCTCGACCTGGAGGGTGATTTGGAAGAAAGGGCGGATTACCGTGACTGAAGGAGGAATGCAAGTGAAACTGTACGAACTGTCGACGGGAGATCCTGTCTACCGGTACGACAAGAGCATCGTCGTCTTTTTCAAGGGACGTCGGAAAGTGTTGAGCACGTCGGTCTATAACGGCGGGTATCATGAAGACTATACGGCGGTCTACAACCATGACGCCAAAACCGCTCCCGGTATGCCGTGCGAAATGCTGGCCGACACCTATACGGAGCACATGCGCCTCATTTCCCGCCGGATCGGCCTGGATCCCGACAAGGTGACGGGCATGGGGACTGCCGCCGATATGGAGAATGCAGCCATCGAAACCCTGTCGTTCAAGGAATTGACCGTTACGGCCATTGTCACCGGCGGCATCGAAACCAACGGCGGACGGGCAGGCGATCCGGCGGATTATTACGAACCCCGGGAAAAACCGGGCCGGCCCGGGACCATCAACATCATCCTCGTGCTGGATACCGATATGCCGCCGGGCACACTGGCCCGCGCCCTGGTAACCTGCACGGAGGCGAAAACGGCGGCCATCCAGGAACTTATGGCGGGCAGTCATTATTCGACGGGACTTGCTACGGGTTCCGGTACGGACCAGACCATGATTGTGGCAAATGCCGATTCCCCGTTATACCTGGAAGGAGCCGGCAAACATTCCAAGATGGGGGAACTCATCGGACGCGTCGTCCTGAAGGCGGTCAAACGGGCCCTTTCAAAGCAGTCGGACCTGAACCCGGCTAGACAACACGACGCTTTCCGCCGCCTGCAACGGTTCGGCGTCACTCCCATGCGGGTCTGGCAGCTGTTTCAGGAGGAGCCGCCTGCTGCGGTCCTGAAACCGGATTTCCTGGAAGTCGCGGAACCGCTGGCCCGGGAGTCCGCCCTGCTCACCGAAACTTCCCTTTACATCCATCTGCTTGACCAGTTTCTGTGGGGACTTTTGACAAGGGAAGATGTACTGGGACCGGCGGAACGTATCCTTCTGTCCCTGGCGGAGCGGTACGGCGTGACGGCTCCGGCTCTGGCCGATGTTTGCCCGGAAGCGATGACGGACGCCTGGTGCCGCCTCTTTACGGGTATTGTCAGGAAACGGCTTGATTTGTCTGAAGGAACGGCGGAATGATGTCGTTCTCGCATTCATGGAGGAGGTATAGAAGTGGAACGGGTTGCCCAGTATCCTTTTACTGCCATCGTAGGGCAGGAAGAAATGAAGTTGTCGTTGATTTTGAACGTCATCAACCCGCTTCTTGGCGGGGTGCTGATCAAAGGGGAGAAAGGAACGGCCAAGTCGACGGCGGTCCGTGCCCTGGCGGAACTGCTGCCGGCCATGGAATGCGTACATGGCTGCCGGTTCCACTGCAATCCTGAAAATCCGAATGACTGGTGCGACGATTGCCGCGCGAAACAGGAAAAAGAAGGTTCCCTGCCGGTGGAACAACGGAAGATGCGCGTGGTGGAACTGCCTGTCAATGCGACGGAGGACCGCGTTGCGGGTACGCTGGACATAGAGTACGCCATCCGGCACGGGCAGAAAAAGTTCGAAGCCGGCATTCTTGCCGATGCGAACCGGAACATCCTTTATGTGGATGAAGTCAATTTGCTGGATGACCATGTAGTCGACATCTTACTCGACGCTGCCGCCATGGGCGTCAACACGGTGGAACGCGAAGGTGTTTCCTATTCCCATCCGGCGCGCTTCGTGCTGGTGGGCACCATGAATCCCGAAGAGGGCGATATCCGGCCGCAGCTGCTGGACCGTTTCGGCCTGTCCGTGACTGTGACGGGCGAACATGAGCGGGACAACCGCATCGAGGTCATCAAGCGGCGGCTTGCCTACGAAAGCGATCCCGATGCCTTCCTGGCACGGTACAGCGGGACGCAGAAGGAACTGGCGGACCGTATCCTGGCGGCCAAAGAGCTTTTACCCCGGGTGGCGATTGACGACGAGTACCTGGGCAAGGTGGCCGACTTGTCCCTGGCGTTGGGCGTGGACGGGCACAGAGCGGACATTACGGTCATCAAGACCGCCTTGACGAATGCGGCGTTCCGCGGGCATACGCGGGTGGACCAGGAAGACCTGCTGAAGGCGGCGAAACTGGCCCTGCCGCACCGCATGCGCCGCCGTCCGTTTGAAGAAGGAACGCTGGATTGGGACAAAGTGACGGAAATCCTGGCGTAAGGAGTGGGACATGGAACATTGGAATGGGTATCCTTTTGCGGCCATAGTCGGACAGGATGAGGCGAAACGGGCCGTTTTGATTGCCCTGGTGAACCCGGAAGCCGGCGGACTGCTCGTCAGCGGATGCAAGGGAACGGCGAAGACGACCCTCGTCCGTGGTGCAGCCGAACTGGCCGCTCCCTGCCGGCTGGTCAATGTGCCTTTGAATGTGACGGAAGACATGCTCTTCGGGACAATCGATCTGGAATATGCCGTGCAGGAGGGCAAACGCCGTTTTGAACCGGGCCTGCTGGCCCGCTGTGACGGGAATATACTCTATATCGACGAGGCGAACCTGCTGCGCCAGGAACTCCTGACAAGCGTGCTCGATGCGCGCCTGAACGGCTGTAACCATGTGGAACGCGACGGATTTTCATATACCCATGCAACGGACTTCGTCCTGCTGGCAACGATGAATCCGGAAGAAGGGACCCTGCCGCAGCATATATTGGACCGTTTCGGCCTGTATGTGGATGTGCAGAACGTAACGGAACGGAGCGGGCGGGTTGAAATCATGCACCGCTGCCTGGCGTATGAGCAGGACAAGGCGGCGTTCCGCGCCGCGTATGCCGGGGCCACGGAGACATTGCGGCGGCAGGTGCAGCAGGCGCGGGCGCTGCTGCCGTCGGTACAGGTCAGCGAAACGATGATGGCCCTGTCGGCTGAAATGTGCGGGCGGGCGTTGTGTGCGGGCCACCGGGCGGATCTGTACCTGCTTGAGGCGGCACGTTCCCTGGCCGCACTGGCCGGGCGGAACTATGTGCTGCCGAAGGATGTGGAGGAGGCTGCTGTCTTCGTTTTGCCGCACCGGATGCGCCAGCTGCCTCCTAAAGTTCCCCGGGAGTCGGAAGAACCGCCTCCGGAAAATGAGACTTCGGCAGAAGAGGAAAACGGGAAGGAACAGGAGCAGCCGCAAGAGGAGGACGAAAGTCCGGATTCCCCGGGCGAGGAGCAGCCGCATGACGGCGCGGACACGCCGGGGATGGCGGAATCTCCGGAAGGTGCGGAAAATGGCGAGGAGCAAACGAATGGTACCTCTGAAACACCACAGCCCCCGTCGGAAGGTGACGGAATGGCACCGGAAGAACGAATCAGCGGGATTGGCCGGAATTTTCCCATGCCTGCTCTGGAGCTGGAAGCCTGGGCGGACCATCTGATCCGCCGGGGCAGCGGAAAACGCAGCCTAACCCGTACGGATCTGAAACAGGGACGGTACGTGCGCGCGGCCCTTGTTTCCGGTAAAACCGATGATATCGCCTTCGATGCGACATTGCGCGCGGCCGCCCCGTATCAGCGTTTCAGGAAAAAAGACGGGAAGGCGCTATCCATTTATGTGGAGGATATCCGGCAGAAAGTACGGGAAAAGCGCATCGGGACAACCTTTCTTTTCGATGTCGATGCCAGCGGCTCCATGGGCGCCAGGGAACGGATGACGGCCGTCAAGGGCGCCATTTTCCAGTTACTGGAAGAGGCGTACCAGAAACGGGACCGGGTCGGAATGATTGCCTTTCGCCGGGACAAGGCGGACCTGCTGCTGCCCGTCACGCGCAGTATCGAATTGGCGAAAAAGTGCCTGGAAACACTGCCGACAGGCGGCAGGACGCCCTTGCCGCAGGCACTGGAAAAAGCCCTGATGACGCTGGAGCTGGAGCGGCGCAAGGACAAGCATCTCGATGCTGTCCTGATCCTGGTGACGGACGGCCGGACGAACCGCGCCGGAAAAGACGGTGATCCAGTGGCAGAAGCCCTGGCACTGGGCGCAAAAATCAGACAGGCCCGTATCCCGTCCGTCGTCATTGACACGGAACAGGATTTCGTCAAACTGGGAATCGCCCGGGAACTGGCCGCCGCCATGGGGGCGGCCTATTATACGTTGAAAGGCCTGACCCAGGAGAAAATCATCCGGGTCGTGCGGAACCGGTGAATTATAGAATGGCGAAATGCCGGAAGGAACTTGTATGATATGAAGATGCTCCGAAAATTTCTAAGGTCAGTTGTAAAATGAACTTGAACAGTTAATCAAAAAATAAAAATCCATAGT
>OJNU01000310.1_pt1 | contig 41945 bp, 34 predicted proteins | sample 1597941 | NCBI WGS metagenome assembly OJNU01 (sample SAMN01915228, study PRJEB22387) | human gut metagenome | isolation source: stool | host: Homo sapiens | place: USA | reverse complement strand
AAAAAACTGACCCCCAATTGTTAGATTTTTGGTCTAACAATTGGGGGTCAGCTCACTTACAGCCTCCTTTTTTGCTGCCTGTCTTCACTTTTCTTTCTGCAGGGCTGCGCCTTTCTGCACGAAACGGAAATCCTTCGCCCGGTCCCAGAAGCGGACGTTCACGCTGCCTCCGGCGGCGAGCAGGTCCCGCAGGGCGTCGCCCGTCAGCAGGCCTGTCTTCAGGCAGAGGGCGGCGAGGCCGTCCAAATCGATGCCGTCCAGGTCCCGGAGCGCTACGGCCCGGTCCTGCCTGCCTTCCCCGCCGGTCCGGTCCGTGTAGTCCAGCGTCACGAGGCGTCCGGCGGCATAGTCGCCCAACACCTTTTCCAGCTGGGCCAGCCCGCCGTCGTCCTGCGGGTAATAGCGCGGCGTCTTATGCAGAACGGCGCAGATATCCATGCCGTCGCCGAAACGGACCGTTACGGCCGGCCCGCCCGTGGGATTGGCGAAGACCGCCGTCGTGCGGTGCGCCTCCTCCTGTACGGCGCCCTCGCTGTGCAGCAGCGAGCCCAGTTTCTTCAGGAACAGTTTTATTGCCAGATCCATCGTGCTCGTCTCCTTCCGGACCAGAAGAGCCCTGCCGGGCTCCGGGTCCTTTTTCATTATACCATGTTTGCGGCCCCGCGGCGGATAAAGCTGTTTAGTGTATACTGCTTTGAAACAGTGTATGGTGATTTTGCGAAAATGCGTGGAATTCCTTGCACCAGTCCCCTTTGTTACGTTATAATAAACTTGTCAAGTATGCCTTTTGGCCAGACCGGACGGAGCTATCCGTCTGTAGAAACAGGAGTTGTCAACTAAGAAAGAAGGGTGAAACCATGACCGTAATGAAAACCATGGACGGCAACGAGGCTGCCGCCTATGCATCGTATGCATTCATCGATGTAGCCTGCATCTACCCGATCACGCCGTCGTCCCCGATGGCGGAACACGTGGATGAATGGGCGTCCCAGGGCAAGAAGAACTTGTTCGGGCAGACGGTGAAACTGATGGAGATGCAGTCCGAAGCCGGCGCTTCCGGCGCGGTGCACGGCTCCCTCGAAGCCGGCGCGCTCACGGCGACCTACACGGCTTCCCAGGGCCTGCTGCTCATGATTCCCAATATGTATAAAATCGCCGGCGAACTGCTGCCGGGCGTCTTCAACGTATCGGCCCGCGCCCTGGCGACGAGCTCTTTGAACATCTTCGGCGACCATCAGGACGTCATGGCCTGTCGTCAGACCGGGTTCGCCATGCTGGCCTCCGGCAGCGTGCAGGAAGTCATGGACCTGACCGGCGTGGCGCATCTGGCCGCCATCAAGGCCCGTGTACCCTTCCTGAACTTCTTCGACGGGTTCCGTACGTCCCACGAAATCCAGAAGATCGAAGTCTTCGATTATGCGGAGTATGCGAAACTGCTCGACTGGGAAGCCGTCAAGGCGTTCCGTCAGCGCGCGCTGAATCCGGACAACCCTGTCATCCGCGGCACGGCGCAGAACCCGGATATCTATTTCCAGTCCCGCGAAGCCGTCAACAAATATTATGAAGCCGTACCCGGCATCGTGGAAGACTACCTCGGCGAGGTCAGCAGGATCACGGGCCGCGAGTACCATTTGTTCAACTATTACGGACCCCGGGACGCCGACATGGTCATCGTCACCATGGGCTCGTCCCAGGAAACGGCCGTCAAGACGGCGGAAGTCGTCAATGCCGCAGAAGGCACGAAGGTCGGCGTAGTGGCCGTCCACCTGTACCGTCCGTTCGATGTGAAGCGTTTCCTGGACGCTGTCCCGAAGACGGTGAAGAAGATCGCCGTCCTGGATCGCACCAAGGAACCGGGCAGCCTCGGCGAACCGCTCTACCTGGATGTACGCAACGCCTTCTACAGCAGCGACCGTCATCCGGTCATCGTCGGCGGCCGTTACGGCATGGGTTCCAAGGAATTCACGCCGTCCGACTGCTATGCCATCATCGACAACCTGCGCCAGGACGCTCCCAGGAACAACTTCACCGTCGGCATCGTCGACGATGTGACGGACCTGTCCCTGCCGGTCACGAAGGTCATCAACCCGACGCCGGAAGGCACCAAGGCCTGCAAGTTCTGGGGCCTGGGTTCCGACGGCACCGTCGGCGCCAACAAGAGCGCCATCAAGATCATCGGCGACCATACGGACATGTATGCCCAGGGCTATTTCGCCTATGACTCCAAGAAATCCGGCGGCATCACCGTGTCGCACCTGCGTTTCGGCAAGCAGCCGATCCAGGAGCCGTACCTTGTGACGGACGCCGATTACGTGGCTGTCCACAACCAGTCCTACGTCCATAAGTACGATGTCCTGGCCGGCCTGAAGGAAGGGGGCAACTTCCTCCTGAACTGCAACTGGACGGTGGCAGAGCTGGACAAGGAACTGCCGGCGGCCATGAAACGCTACATCGCCGCGAAGAAGATCAACTTCCATATCATCGATGCCGTGAAGATTGCCCAGGAAATCGGCCTGGGCGGCCGCATCAATATGATCATGCAGTCGGCCTTCTTCAAACTGGCCGACATCATTCCCCTGGAAGACGCCGTCAAATACCTGAAGGATGCCGTCGTTGAATCGTACGGCAAGAAGGGCCAGAACGTGGTCGACATGAACAATGCCGCCATCGATCGGGGCACCGACGCCATCGTCAAGGTCGACGTACCTGCCGCCTGGGCGGATGCTGCCGACGACAAGGGCGCCGGCAGGACGGGCAACGCCTTCGTCGACGAGATTCTGGTCCCGATGAACCGCCAGGAAGGGGACAAACTGCCGGTCAGCAAGATGATGGACCATGTGGACGGCACCTTCCCGTCGGGCACGGCGACCTATGAAAAACGCGGCATCGCCATCAACGTGCCCGAATGGAACGTGACGAACTGCATCCAGTGCAACCAGTGCTCCTTCGTCTGCCCCCATGCCGCCATCCGTCCGGTACTGCTGGACGAAGGCGAAGCGGAAGCCATCGGCTATCCGTCCAAACCGGCCATCGGCGTGAAGGACGGCAGCAAGTTCGCCATCGTCATTTCGCCCTATGACTGCCAGGGCTGCGGCAACTGCGCCCAGATCTGCCCGGCCCCGAAGAAGGCCTTGGTCATGAAACCGCTGGCTACGCAGCTGGACAAGGCGCCGGCCTGGGACTATGCGGTCAACCAGGTTTCCGAAAAACCGAATCCCATGAAGAAGGGCACTGTCAAAGGCTCCCAGTTCGAACAGCCCCTGTTCGAGTTCTCCGGCGCCTGCGCCGGCTGCGGCGAAACGCCGTACGTCAAACTCGTCACGCAGCTCTTCGGCGACCGCATGATGATTGCCAACGCGACGGGCTGTTCCTCCATTTACGGCGCTTCGACGCCGTCCATGCCGTACACCAGGAACCGTGCGGGCCACGGTCCTGCCTGGGCGAACTCCCTGTTCGAAGACAATGCCGAATACGGCCTTGGCATGTTCCTCGGCGTGGAACAGGAACGGGACCGCGTGGAAGAGCTGATTGACGCGGCCCTGGCCGCCGGCAGGGGTTCGGCGGAACTGCAGGCCGCCATGAAGGACTGGAAGGAAAACAAGGACGCCAGCGAAGGGACGCGCGACCGTGCCGATGTCCTGGCCGCCCTCCTGGAAAAGGAAGCAGGCGACGAGGCGCTGCAGGCCATCCTCGACCTGAAGCAGTTCTTCATCAAACGGAGCCACTGGATCATCGGCGGCGACGGCTGGGCCTACGATATCGGCTACGGCGGACTGGACCACGTCCTGGCCAGCGGCAAGAACGTGAACGTCCTCGTCCTCGATACGGAAGTCTACTCCAACACGGGCGGCCAGTCCTCCAAATCCACCCCGACGGCGGCCATCGCGCAGTTTGCGGCCAGCGGCAAGCGGACGAAGAAGAAGGACCTGGGCATGATGGCCATGAGCTACGGCTATGTCTACGTGGCGCAGGTCGCCATGGGTGCCGACAAGAACCAGCTGGTCAAGGCCCTCACCGAAGCCGAAGCCTACGACGGACCGTCCCTCGTCATCGCCTACTGCCCCTGCATCAACCATGGCCTGAAGGCCGGCATGGGCTGCAGCCAGCTCGAGGAAAAGCGCGCTGTGGAATGCGGGTACTGGGCGACCTACCGCTACAACCCGGACCTGAAAGCCGAAGGCAGGAACCCCTTCAGCCTCGACTCCAAGGAACCGACGGGCAGCTTCCGCGACTTCCTCGTCGGCGAAGTGCGGTTCGCGTCGCTCCAGAAAGTCCGGCCGCAGCTGGCGGAAGAACTTTATAAGAAGACCGAAGCCGATGCCATGGAACGCCTGGCCAACTACAAGCGCCTGGCAGGCAAGGCATGACGCCGGGCCTCTGACCCTATGCTGATCCTTTTATTCGGATTTTTGGGCGGTCTGGCCCTGTTCCTGTACGGCATGGAACTCATGGGCGACGGCCTGCGGCAGTCGGCAGGGGAGAAGCTCCAGAAGATCCTCGAGTCCCTGACGAGCGTCCCCGCCGTCGGCGTCCTGACCGGCTTGGTCATCACGTCGATCCTGCAGTCGAGCAGCGCCACGACGGTCATGTCCGTGAGCCTCGTCAATGCCGGGCTCATGACGCTGAAGCAGGCCTTCAGCGTCGTCATGGGCGCCAACATCGGCACCACCGTGACGGCCCAGCTGATTGCCTTCAACCTGACGGACTACCTGATGGGCCTCCTCTTCGCAGGCCTCATGCTGCATTATTTCGCAAAACACAAGAAAGGCAAGTTCGCCGGCATGGTCCTCTTCGGCTTCGGCCTGCTCATGCTGGGCATGAAGCTCATGGGCCAGTCCGTGGCGCCCCTGCGGGATAATCCGGTCTTCGTGGAATTCATCGGCCGGTTTTCCGAAAGCCCCCTGCTCGGCGTCGTTGTCGGCATCGGCATGACCCTGGTGATCCAGTCCAGTTCGGCCACCATCGGCATCCTCATGGCCATGGCCACGCAGGGCCTCATCCCCCTGGAAGGGGCCGTGCCGGTCCTGCTGGGCGACAATATCGGCACGTGCATCACGGCGGTGCTGGCGGCGGCCCGTGCCAGCCGGACGGCCAAGCAGGTGGCCCTGTCCCACGTCCTCTTCAACCTCTTCGGCTGCCTTATCTTCCTCCTTTTCCTGCCGTGGTTCCTGGACTTCGTCCGGGCCATCTCGCCGGCCCATGATCTGGGGCGGCAGATCGCCAACGCCCACAGTGCCTTCAACGTATTGAACACATGCCTCTTTCTGCCGCTCATCACGCCCTATGTGAAACTGATCCGCAAAATCCTGCCCGACAAGGCGGAAGGCGTCGTGACGAGGCCCCTGTTCCTCGATGACAACATGCTCAGCAACACCCCCGTCGCCCTCATGCTGGCCGAAAAGGAGACGGACCGCATGGCCCGCCAGGCGGAAAAGAACCTGGCCGCCGCCCTGGACTCCCTGCGCCAGTATGACGAAAAGCGCGTGGACTACGTACTCCGGAACGAAGACGTGGTGGACAGCCTGAACACGGCTATCACGGTCTACCTGACGAAGGTCAGCGAGACGGGCATGACGCGCGAACTTTCGGCCAAGCACACGGCCCTGCTGCACGCCTGTACCGATATCGAGCGCATCGGCGACCACGCCCAGACCCTGGCCAAGCGCAGCCGCAAGATTTCCGAGGAGGACATCCGCCTGTCCGGTGAAGCGCAGGCCGAAATCCTGCGCCTCGGCATCGTGACCCTCGAGGCCTGCCATGTCTGCCTGCGCGCCTTTTCCATGAACGACGCCCGCCTGGCCCAGCAGGGCTGGACCTACTGCCGGCAGGTGAAGGCCCTGCAGAAGGAATGGCGCAAGAACCATATCCGCCGCCTGCGCGACGGGACCTGTTCCCCCGAAGTCGGCACGGTCTTCCTGGAACTGCTGATCAACATGAAGCGCGTGTCCGACCATTCGAAGAACGTGGCACAGCTGATTCTGGGCATCTTTTAAATTTTCCTTGACAAAAGGAATCCACTTAGGTATAATTCTTATTGTTCTCAAACAACTGCGGAAATAGCTCAGTGGTAGAGCACCACCTTGCCAAGGTGGGGGTCGCGAGTTCGAGCCTCGTTTTCCGCTCCACAGGGGTATAGCTCAATTGGTAGAGTAGCGGTCTCCAAAACCGTTGGTTGAGGGTTCGATTCCTTCTGCCCCTGCCAGAAACTACAGAACCGCAGGTATCGGCACCTGCGGTTCTTTTTTTTGCCTGCTTGGCGCGGAAGTCCCGTTCCGCTTCGGCGGACCCCATGGCGCGCCGCCTCCGCCTTCCTTTACAAGGGCCGCCGGCCCGTGGTAAAATCATAACGTATCCGTTCCTGCCGGAGGGCAGGGCGCAGAAAGGATCCGACATGGCAGACAAAGAAGATTTCAAGACAATTGTGGAACGGCGTCCCCAATGGGACTTTTTGCAGAATCTCCCGCGGGAGCTGAAAGGCTTCCGGTATGTGGACGGCGGCAGAATCGACGGGCACGTGCTGACCCTCTGCTCCTATGTCATGGAAGCAGAACACCGCAGCCTGGACCTGATTTACACCAAGGAGACCTTCGACTATCTGTCCGTCAAGAACGTGGGACTCGAACGGTTCCGTGACGTGCGCTACATCACGAGGGACCGGGAGGAATTCGAACGGGTCATCCCCGCGGTGCTGCCGCGCCTCCTGGAGGAGATTTCGCCGGCCTTCCGGCCGAACTGCACGCCCATGCTGGCGAAAAAGGGCATCCTGCAGTGGGAGTACTGGAAGACGCTGCCCAGAAAGATCGGGGATTTCGAGTTGTTCATCACGCCGGAAAACCCGCTGGAGTTCATCAACAACTCCACAATTTTCCTGGATTACGCGGACTTTGCCCATGCCAACGAGCTCGTGTTCCTCTACAACCGCGTCCGCAACGAGTTTTTCGCGGAAATCAAGCAGGAAAGCTTCCCTGGCACGATTCACGATTTTGACGCCAAAAGTCTGCAGCAGCTCGAAGGACTGTTATCGGAAAAGCTGGAGGGATACCTCGGGAAACTGGCTTTGGGGCGGATTGAAAAAGCTTGACTTTGCAAATCATTTTCTGTATACTATTAATGCTGATATAACGGCCCGGTGGTTCAGTTGGTTAGAATGCCGCCCTGTCACGGCGGAGGTCACGAGTTCGAGTCTCGTCCGGGTCGCCATTTATGCCTCGGTAGCTCAGTTGGTAGAGCAAAGGACTGAAAATCCTTGTGTCAACAGTTCGATTCTGTTCTGAGGCACCATTTGTCCATTCACCCACGGTCGGAAAGCCCGTGGGTTCTTTAGTATTTACGGATTTTGGTTGATAAAAGGAGGAACTGACATGTTCACTGGTGGTGAAGAAACGACTTTTTCCCAACAGTTCATTTGGGCCATCGTTTTCGTGTGCAGCCTGCGCGGCAGCTATAAGAACCTGAAGGACGGGGACTATTTCTGGGGCATTGCCTTTACGGTCATGATCCCCGTGTCCGCCTACTTCCTGATGGACCTGTTCAACGTGCTGCCTCCCGGTGTGCCCCACGTGTTCGGCTGATTGAGGGGTATGCGGATATGCGGAAGCCCGCCTGACGTTGTGTCAGGCGGGCTTTTTTACGTTTCCGCAGGGTTTTTCAAAGGCCGGGGACCTGTTTCACGTGAAACAACCGGCAGGTCACAGGACCCGTTTCAGGTAGGCGAAGCAGTTGTCGTGAGCGATCTTGTCCAGCGTGGCAGCCGGGAATTTCCCGGCCAGGAAGTCAAAAAGGTCGGCCAGGTGTTCCACGCGGTTCAGGTTGTAAGGCGGATGGCTGATGCCGTCGAAATCGCTGCCGAAGCCGACGTAGTCGTCGGACCCCATGACATCCATCATATAGGCAAGGTGCCTGTAGACGCTTTCGATGCAGGCATCGTGGTAATCCTTTTCCAGGAACTGGCCGGCGAAGTTGACGCCGACGAAGCCCTTCGTCTTCGCGAGGGCGCGCAGCTGGTCGTCCCGCAGGTTGCGTGGATGGCCGGTCAGGCTGTAGGCGCAGGAATGGGTGGCGATGACAGGTTTTAGCGACGTCTCCAGGACATCCCGGAAGCCGTAAGTGGAGATGTGCGAAACATCGACGGCCATGCCGAGGCGGTTCATTTCCGCCACGACCTTGCGCCCGAACTGCGTCAGGCCGCCCTTGCTGCCTTCCTCGTTGACGCCGTCGGCGATGTCGTTGCGGTTGCTCCAGGTCAGGGTCATGCAGCGCACGCCCAGCTCGTAGTACACGCGCAGCGCTTCCAGGCTGCCGTCTAGGGCGCCGCCTTCCTCAATGGCCAGGAGCGTGTTGAAGGGGTGCTCCAGGGCGTGGTCCACGTCGTCCTTCGTGAGGATCCGGTGGATGTCGATGCCCTGGTCCCGGATGGCCTTCGTTTCCGTCAGGTACTTGTCGATGAGCTTCAGGGTGTACCGTGTCCCGCCGCCCCAGCGGAACTCCTCCGTCGGCACGTACATGGCGATGAACTGCAGGCCGCCGCCGTTGGCGATGATCCGTTCCGCGTCGAGCATCAGGTCGTTGGACCACAGGTGCTTGCCCTGCCGGTATAATTCCGAGATGGTGTCACAATGGCAATCGCAAAGAAACATGGGAAATCCTCCTTGGTGCACGGGGTGCGCATTTTTCTCCATTATAGCACATGCCGCGCGGGATGGGGAAACAGAAAGAGGGCGTCCTGCGGGACGCCCTCTATGGGTGTGTGTCAGCACTTTCCTGGCTGGCAGTATGGGATCACCCAGGCAATTTATTTGTGCATGCCGGCCTGGTGGCTTCCTTCCGTGCCTTCCAGGTAGTTCCAGGATTCCAGGGCACGGTCCACGAAGAGCTGGCGTACAGCCTTGTTTTCGCCCAGGCCGTGGATGTAGGTCTTGACGTTGAAGCCGTTGGCTTTCAAGATGTTCTTATGGGAATCTTCCTCGTCACCGGCCATATCGTTGTTGGCGTGGTCGCCGGCAACCATCATCATCGGCATCAGGGTGACGTTCTTGATGCCCTTTTCCTTCAGCATGGGCATGACATCGTCCAGGGACGGCCAGCCTTCCACGGTGTAGATGTGTGCGTTGCCTTTGCCCAGGCGGTCCAGGCGGGTCTGGACGACGGAGTAGTAGGCGTTGGACGGATCCGGCGTGCCGTGGGCCATGACCAGGACGGCGTCTTCCTTCCCGGCGGCCGGGAACTGGGTGGAGAAGGCCTGTACCATGTCCATCACATCGTCCCGCTGGTCTTCCTGGCCCTGCCAGTACATGAGGGGCAGGCCCATGGTCATTTTCTTGAACTGGTTGCGGTACAGGCGGTAGATGGCCGTGTCATAGTTGTATTCCATGCCGGGGATGACATCCAGCGTCGCCAGGGCAACGCGGGTGTAGCCTTCGGCTTTCAGCTGTTCCAGCGCCTTTTCCGGCGTCGGGATTTCCAGGCCTTCTTTGGCCTTGACGCGGTCTACGATGATATGGGACGTATAGGCCGTGACGACCTTGACGTGCGGCAGGGCCTTCTGGATGGCGGCCACCGTCGGGTTGATGGTCTTTTCCCGGGAATCCTTGTAGGTCGTGCCGAAGCACATCACCACCATGGCGTCCTTGTCCGCCACGTTCTGCATGGCCGGGTTGTTGTAAACGCGGACGCCGATTTCAGCAGCTTCCTTCAGGGCCGGGGTGGCATCCTTCACTTCCGGGTTCAGCTGGTAGGCAGCATACGTGGGAGCGGCGGGAAGAGTCCCCAGGCAAAATGCGGATAACAGGGCAGCAGTCACGATTCTACTCCATTTTTTCATCATAACGACCTCTTTCTTATAATGATTGCAGGGCAGGCGGGGAAGCATTGGGGGAACCACCGCCGTCTGACTAAAGTAATTATATATCGTCCTTGATGAAATTGCAATACTAATAGAATAAGTTATCAATTAAATCCGGGTATAAAGAAAGCCCGGCAGCACGGCAGCAGAAAGGGATTGCCGCGTTCCGGGCCGTTTTACCGGGGTCAGCGCTTCTGGCGCGTTTCCAGGGTCAGCCGCTTGATGCCTGCGAACGTCTCCGGACTGATGATGTGTTCGATGCGGCAGGCGTCCTTTTCGGCGATGTCCGGCGTCACGTGGATGACGGTTTCGAGGAACTCCGTCAGCGTGCGGTGGCGTTCCAGCACATCGGAAGCCTTCTTCAGCCCCGTTTCCGTGAGGATGATGTGTCCGTCGGGATGGACGACGATGTACCCGTTCTGTTTCAAGAGACCCATGGCGCGGGACACGCTGGGCTTGGAGAAATTCAACCTGCTCGCGATATCGATGGAGCGTACATAGCCCTTTTCCTGCTGCAGCATGAGGATCGTTTCCAGGTAGTTTTCCCCTGACTCAAGCAGTACCATGATACCACACCTCTTTCGTAAAAAATTTTGGTCCGCCGCCTTGGCGGCCAGTCCGGCACCGCCGGCTTTCTCCCATGGGCCGTGCGGAACTTATTAGGAACATTATACAATATCGGTAGGGAAAAGACAATGTGTGGTATAATTGGGGCGAATCGGAACGATGCCCTGTCCGGGCGGCGGCAGCCGGCCCGGCGGGAGGGCTGCGGAGCGGGAGGATGTCATGCTGTCGTTTATCAGGGAAAGGGAAACGTTGTGGGAGCGGCTGGCCCGGACAGAGCGGCCGGTCGTGCTGTACGGCACGGGCGACGGGGCGGACAAGGTGCTCGAACGGCTGGCCCGGTCGGGCGTGCCGGTCCGGGACATCTATGTGAGTGACGACTTTGCCCGCGGGCAGGAGTTCCACGGGTACCGGGTCCGCAAGATCCGTGAGCTGGAGGAGGGGCCGGGGCCGGAAATCGTGCTCCTCGCCTTTGCCAGCGAGCGGCCGGAGCTGCTGGCGCGGTTCCGGAGGCTGGCGGCCGTGCGGGAAACGTACGCGCCCCACGTGCCGCTTTTTGCCGGGGACGCAGCACTGGACCGGGGCTGGCTGGCGGCGCACGAGGAGGCCCTGCAGTACGTGTATGGCCATCTGGCCGACGACCTGTCGCGGCGCGTCTTCGCCGATATCCTGGACTACAGGCTCAGCGGCAGACTGCCGTACCTGTGGGATGCCGAAACGCGGCGGGACGGGGATCTGCACAGCCTCTTCACGTTCGGGCCGGATGAAACCTATGCCGACCTGGGAGCCTACGACGGTGACACGGTGCGGGAGTTCCTGGCGTTGTGCCACGGCACGTACCGTGCGGTATACGCCTTCGAGCCGGATCCGAAGAATTACGCCCGGCTGACGGCCTGGGCCGCGTCCTATGCCGCCTCGCATCCCGGCGCCGGCCCCGTGCACTGCGTGCAGGCCGCTGCCGGGGCCGCCCCGGGGACCGCTGTGTTCCATGCCGGCGGCGGGCGCCAGTCGTCCCTGCTGGATACGGGCTCCGGCCTGGCAGGGGGCCGGCGGCGCCGCCGGAAGGAGAGGGAACTGGCCGTGGAAGCGGCGGACCACGTGCTGGGCCCGCAGCGTCTCGACTACGCCAAGCTCGATGTGGAAGGGGCGGAAGCGGCGGCGCTGGAGGGGCTGCGGCACCACCTGGTACCCGACGGAGCGGGACGGCTGCCGAAACTGCTGGTCGCTGCCTACCATCATGACGACGACCTCTTCCGTCTGCCGCTGCTTTTGTGGAAGCTCCAGCCGGCGTACCGCATCTGGCTGCGCAAACACCCTTACGTGCCCGCCTGGGAAATCAACCTGTTTGCCTGTTGACGACGGCCCCGTACCGTACAATACCCCGTACAGCCTATCTGTCTCCATGCTGTACGGGGTATTTTCCTGTTGCTTTCACGTAACGGACGTGGTATACTCTAAACACGATGGTTAGCGATAGCTAACTTAAATTAAAAACTTTCCCTATTTTACAATATAAATAGGGAGTTCAGATGGTTAGAGGAGAACAACATGAGGTGTTTCGATACGCATTTCAACCGGTGGGATTCAACACGGGCCGCCGCCATCCTGGCGGTGCTGTTGGGAACTCCGTCCGTCCTGTTTGCGGCAGAGGAAGAACCCGCCGCCCCGGTGTACGGGCTGGACACGGTCGTCGTGACGGCGACCAGGACGCACCTGGCGGAAAAGAAGGTGCCCATGTCGACGACGGTCGTTTCTTCGGACGACATGCGGAAGACGGGCGTGTACAATGTGCGCGACGCCTTAAAGACCGTACCCGGCTTGAACGTCCTGGAAGCGGGCATGACGGGCAACATGGTCTCCATCCGCGGCATGGGCACGGCGTCCACGCTGATCCTGGTCGATGGCCGGCGCATGGCCGGCGAGGATTCGGGCAGTACGATGAACGTCTATGAACTGAACCGCATCAATGTGGACGAGGTGGACCGCATCGAGGTCATCCGCGGGGCCGGGGCCGCCGTGTACGGTTCGGATGCCATGGGCGGCGTCATCAACATCATCACGAAAAAGGACAAACCGGCCGGCGGCTATATCGGCACCCGTACCGGTTCACGGGAGAAGTCCGTGTACGGCGGCCTGTCCACGGGACGGGTCGGCAAGCTGGACATGAATGTCAACTACAACCTGACCGACGTGCGCGAATCCAATTCGGACGGCGACTCGAACATGTTCGGCCCCAAACGCTACTTCGATGTGAACGGCACCTGGCATTTCACGGAAGACAGCGGCCTGGCTTTCGGCGCGTCCTTCCTCAAGGAACAGTCCCGGGAATACACGGCGGGGGACCCGTCGGCCAGCAGTGCCGCCGCCCGCTACGATATGACGGAATGGTTCGATAACAACCGGTCCGATTATTATTTGAAGTATTTCGGCCGGGACGCCAAAAACGATTACGAGTTCCAGACCTACTACAACCGGCTGGGCAAGGAATCCCGCAAACGCATCCCCCAGGCCTGGCAGGACTTTGACCACGTCAAATACGGGACACTCGTCGTCGAAGGGAAGAACACCTACCGTCCGGACACGCACCACGCCCTTACGTACGGCCTGGAATACAGACACCAGGAGGTGGCCGGCACGCGGCTGGCCGACGGCGCGGAAAAGGTCCGCCAGGAACGCTACCTGGGCATGACCAAGGACTACTCTTCCGCGGATCTCTCGTCCTATGCCGGCTACCTGCAGGACGAGTGGCAGATCACGCCCAAACTCTTCTTCGTCCCCGGCATCCGGTGGGACCACCACAGCAGCTTCGGCGCCGAATTCTCGCCCCGTGCCGGCCTGACCTATGAACTGAGCCGGAACGCCCGCGTCAAGACCAACTACGGCTACGGGTACCGCGCGCCGTCCGTGTTCGAGCTCTATTCCCACATGGACCGCAACATGGGCCGCATGCAGGTACAGGTCTGGGGCAATAAAGACCTGCAGGCCGAAGAATCGCGCAATTTCGATATCGGCGTCGAGGCGGAAAGAGGGAAGGCCGCCGGCAAACTGACCTACTTCCACAACAAGATCGACAACCTCATCAACGCCCGGTTCGTCGGACGGTTCGGCCGCGCCGTGCGGTATCTGTACTACAATATCGACAAGGCCTCCATGGACGGCGTCGAAGCCGAATTTTCCTACCGCTTCGGCAAGCACTGGGATTTGAACGCCAACTACACCTACCTGGACGCCCGCGACAAAGCGACGGACGAGCAGCTCGAAGGGCATGCCCGCAACACCGCCACGGCGGCCCTGACCTGGACGGATGCCGGGAAGGCCCCCTGGACGGCCACGCTCTATACGACCTTGTACGACCGGTTCAAGAACGGGGAAGACCAGTACTACACCTGGAGCACGACGAACTTCGTCCTGGGCAAGGACATCAACCGGCAGCTCCACGTTTACGCCGGCGTCGACAACCTCTTCAACAAGACCTTCGGCGAGGACGACGATTATTCCATCTACGGCCGCACCTGGCGCGCGGGCCTGGAATACAGGTTCTGATTGCCGGAAGGGAAGAAGGCCCAGGACATCGTTCCGGAAAGGAGTCGCACCATGAAACGGATTGTCTGGCTGCTGTGCCTGTGCGCGGCCCTGCTGCCCCTGGCCGGGTGCAGCGGTACGCGGCAGGCGGAGGCGCCCCAAGAGGCCCCGGTTGTGCTGCCCTACGCGTCGTCCCTGGCGAAACAGGGGATTACGGGCAGCATCACGCTGCCGAAGCGGCCTGAACGGGTCGTCACCCTGACGAACAGCCCGGTCCTGGCATTGTACGAACTGGGCGTTCCCCAGGCCGCCGTGCCGGACACGAAGATCCTGCAGTGGCCGGAAGGTCTGGAGAAGCAGGCGAAAAAGATTCAGACGGGCATGCGCTCGAACATCGATCTGGAGTCCGTCATCGCCCAGGAACCGGACCTGCTCTTTCTGGACGAACCGACGACCTTCCTCGACATTTCTTACCAGTTTGAAATACTGCAGCTCGTCAAAGACCTGAACCGCCGTCTCGGCACAGGCGTCGTCCTGGTCCTGCACGACCTGGGGCAGGCCCTTGAAATCAGCGACCGCGTCGTCATCCGGAACGGCCGCAAATACTGCGAAGGGCCGCCCGAGGCAGTCATCACGCCGCAGCTCATGCGCCGCGTCTACCAGGTCGACTGCGACGTCCTGTATGTTCCGGGCCGCCGCAAACCGGTCCTGGTGTATAAGGAAATCCAGTGACGGGCTGCGTCCGCACCCGGAAAATGTAGTGTATCGTAAGGAGGAACCGACTATGACACCCATCGTACTGTATTCATCCCGCACGGGCAACACGGAAAAGGTGGCCCGCGCCATGGCCGCCGCCCTGCCGGAAGGCACGCCCTGCTGCAGCGTTACGGACCTGCCTTCGGACTGGCACAGACACCGCCCTGTCTTCCTCGGCTTCTGGGTGGACCGGGGGACGGCCGATGCAGCCACGCGCTGTGTCCTGCCGCTTTTGCAGGACGCCGACATCGCCATCTTCGCCACCCTCGGCGCCGACCCCGCGTCCGACCATGCCCGCCTGAGCCTGGAGGCCGCCAGCAGCCTGCTGCCCCGGAGCAGCCGCCTGTTGGGGACTTTCTGCTGCCGCGGCAGGGTGGATCCGGAGCTTGTGAAAAAGATGTATGAGATGTTCCCGCCGCAAAGTCTCCACGGACGGAACCCCGCCAGCGAGAGCCGCATCCGGGCCGCCTCCACCCATCCCGACGAGACGGACCTGGCGCAGGCTGCCGCCTTCGCCCGCCGCATGATGGAAAAGGAGTGACCCTATGGATCTGGGAACGTATTGGCAGAGCCTTGCCGTATCACAGCGGGAGTATCATTTCGGCCGCCGTTCGGAGGACCCCCTGGCACATGCTTTCGATGGAAAACACGTAGTCCACGCCGGCCTGCAGGGACAGGTGATCCCGCCCCCCGTGGCCCAGGCTGCCTGGCAGCAGCAGATGCAGACCGCCGTCACTGGGCATCCTTCGCGCCTTGCCTACATCCATATCCCGTTCTGCAAAACGAAGTGCCTCTATTGCGGCTTTTTCCAGAACGGTACGGACCAGGCGGAAGAAGACCGCTATATCGGCGCCCTGGTGGAGGAGCTGGAAGAGGCGGGCCGCGCCCCCTGCGTGACGGGCGCGCCCTTCCAGGCCGTGTTCCTCGGCGGCGGTACGCCGTCGTCCCTTTCGCCGGACAATGCCGCCCTGCTGCTCGGCACCATCCGCCGCTGCCTGCCCCTGGCCAATGATTACGAGCTGACCCTGGAAGGCCGCATCCGCGACGTGGTTCCGGAAAAGATAGAGACCTGGCTGCGCGGAGGCGTCAACCGCGTGTCGCTGGGCGTGCAGTCCTTCGATACGAAGGTGCGCCGCCAGGTCGGCCGCCTCGACGGGGAAGACGAGGTCCTGGCCCGCCTCGACCTGCTCCACAGCTATAACGGATGCGCCACCGTGGTGGACCTGATGTTCGGCCTGCCGGACCAGACCCCTGCCGTGTGGCAGCACGACCTGGACACCTTCGCCCGTTCGGGGGCTGACGGCTGCGACCTGTACCAGCTCAACGTCTTCGAGGAGAGCGCCCTCGCCGCGGCCATCCGCAACGGCAACCTGTCCCCCGCCGCCACGACGGAAGAGCAGGGGAGGCTGTTCCTGCAGGGCCGTGAAACCATGCAGCGCTACGGCTTCCGCCGCCTCAGCCATTGCCACTGGGCCAAGGACAACCGCGAGCGCAGCCTCTACAACACCCTGGCCCGCAGCGGCTGCGACCTGTTCCCCTTCGGCTGCGGTGCCGGCGGCCATGTCGGGCCGCTGGCCGGCATGCTGCACCGTTCCCTCAAAGGGTACGGGGAAATGGTCCGCCGGGGCCGGAAACCCTTCATGGTGCTGTCCCGCCAATCCCCGTTTGCCGCCTTGGAGGGCCGGGTGCAAAGCCAGATGGAACAATGCTGTTTCGACCTGGAAGGCCTGATCCGCCTCGAACCGCGCCTGGCCGGCCTCCGCTGGCTCGGCAGCCTGTGGGAGGGATACGGCCTGTGGCGGAACAACGGGGTCCGTTACCAGCTGACGCCGGCCGGCGAATTCTGGCTCGTCAACATGACCCAGACCCTGCTCGAAAGCCTGGCCATCCTGCTGGACGCGCCGCAGGCGCCTGCAGGCAGACCCGTGTGAAGAACCCCGCGGTGTACCGGAGCGGCTTCGGACGAAGCGCGCGGCGCGAAGGTACGCTGCGGGGGTTTATTTGCTGCCGGAGGAGAAGCCCTGCCCTGTGCGGGACACTCAAAGTCCCTGTAGGACAAATTTTGCAATTTGTGCATTATGCATGGATTTGCAGCACACAGACTGTACACCTTTACGAAAAATGTAAAATTTTTGAAAAAATTATTTACATTGTAAGCAGGAAATAGCAGGACATCCTCGAATTGTTAGAATAGCAGTATAATTGTGCGAAAATTGCTAATAGAGCAACACGTACAACGATTGGGATAACGTAAAACAAGGCATCATCCAGTGGGAACAGAAAAGGAGTGTGGAAACATGTTCGAACACAAGAAACTGGCGGGCGCAGCCGTACTGCTGGCAATGGGCGCCATCGCGGCGGCCGGGTGCGGCGGCGGCGACAAGAAGCCCGCCGCGGACGGCGGCAAAGGCGGCGTCAAGGGCGACGTCATGGTCTATACGTCCATTTATCCGGACATCATCGACAAAATGTGCAAGCCGAACGTAGCCAAAGCCTTCCCGGATATGAAGGTCACCTGGTTCCAGGGCGGCACGGAAAAGGTGAAGACGAAGATCGCCGGCGAAATCAAGGCGAAGAAGATCGGCGCCGACGTGCTCATGGTCGCCGACCCGTCCTACTACCTTGCGTTGAAGAAGCAGGGCCTGCTGCTTGACTATGTTTCCAAGAACCAGAAGGATGTCATTGCCGATAAGGACCAGAACGGCGCCTGGACGGCCGTCCGCATCAGCAACATGATCATCGCCTACAATAAAGACAAGGTCAAGAACCCGCCGAAGAGCTGGCAGGACCTGACGGACCCGAAGTGGAAGGGCAAGATCGCCATGCCGAACCCCATGCTGTCCGGTACGGCCTACGTGGCAGTCGGCGCCCTGGCCGACAAGTACGGCTGGGAATACTTCGATAAGCTGAAAGCCAACGGCATCCGCGTGGAAGAAGGCAACAGCGCCATCCAGAACAAGCTGCTGACCGGCGAATACGCGGCGGCCATGATCCTGGAAGAGAACATCCTGAAACTGAAAGAGACGAAGCATGAGCCGCTGGAAGTCGTCTATCCGAGCGACGGCATCATCTGCGTCCCGTCGCCCATCGCCATCTTCAATACGACGAAGAACCCCGACGGCGCCAAGGCCCTGGTGGACTGGTGGCTGTCCAAGGAAGGCCAGCAGGCCGTCGTGAAGGGCTGGATGCACTCCGTACGCGGCGACGTGGAACCGCCGACGGGCGCTCCGAAGCTGAGCACGCTGCTGCCGAACGCCGTCAAGGTCAACTGGGACAAACTGGCCACGGAAGACGCGAAGATCAAGGAAGCTTTCCGCACCCGCGTCATGGACTGATTCCTGCCGCCGGCAGGGAACAGGCAGGGGAACCATCCGGCACAGCGCCTGACGGGAACGGCGCGGCCGTTTGAGAGATGAGGAGATAAGGAGCGTGATTTCCAATGAAGGGTAAAACGTTATTGAGCGCCATGGCATTGCTGGGCGTATCCGCAGCCTTGATCGCAGGCTGCGGCGGCGGAGACAAGAAGGCCGGCGACAAGGCCGGGGCCAAGGGCCCGAAGGGCGCTGCCATGGTCTACACATCCATTTATCCGGATATCCTGGATAAACTGTGCAAACCGAACGTGGAAAAGGCCTTCCCGGACATGAAGGTCACCTGGTTCCAGGGCGGCACGGAAAAGGTCAAGACCAAGATTGCCGGCGAAATCAAGGCCAACAAGATCGGCGCCGACGTGCTCATGGTGGCGGACCCGTCCTACTACATCTTCCTGAAGAACAAGGACCTGCTGCTGAACTACCAGTCCCCCCAGATGAAGGACGTCATCCTGGAAGCCGACAAGGACTTCGCCTGGAGCCCTGTCCGCGTCAACAACATGATCATCGCCTACAACAAGGACAAGATCAGGAAGGAAGACATTCCGACGAGCTGGGCGGACCTGACGGACCCGAAATACAAGGGCAAGATCGCCATGCCGAACCCCATGCTGTCCGGTACGGCCTATGTAGCGGTCGGCGCCCTGTCCGACAAGCTGGGCTGGGACTACTTTAAGAAACTGAAAGCCAACGGCCTGCGCGTGGAAGAAGGCAACAGCGCCATCCAGAACAAGCTGCTGACCGGCGAATACATGGCGGCCATCATCCTGGAAGAAAACATCCTGAAACTCCAGGAGACGAAGCACGAACCGCTGGAAGTCTGCTACCCGAAGGAAGGCTGCATCATCATCAACAGCCCCATCGGCATCTTCAAGTCGACCAAGAACCCCGAAGGCTCCAAGGCCATCCTCGACTGGTGGCTGAGCCCCGAAGGCCAGAAGGCCGTTACGGCCGGCTGGATGTACTCTGTACGGAAAGATGTGGAGAAACCGCACGGAGCAAAATACAGCCTGGCGGAACTGAACAAGAACGCCATCAAGATCAATTGGGAAAAACTGGCGAACGAAGACGCGAAGATCAAGGAACAGTTCCGTACCATCGTCATGGAATGACCAATCAATACGTATCCCCGTAATTCCAAATCAGGGACCGGTCTGACCGGCCCCTGATTTTCCCGTCTTTATCTGCAACCGGAAATACCGGGGAAAGGAGTTTTATAGTGAAAAAGTCTTTGCCCCGACTGGATAGTAAATTCATCATAATTGCCATCTCGGTCCTATTGTTAATGTACTTCATCGTTTTCCCGCTGCTGGTGCTGATTTACGACAGCTTCTTCGTGGACGGCGTCCTCGACATCAGCAACTACCGGGAAGTGTACGGGAAAGCCGTCAACTGGAAATCGCTGACGAACACGGTACAGCTGGCCTTCATCGTCATGATCGCCAGTGTCATCGTGACCTTCCCCATGGCCTGGCTCGTCGGCCGTACGGATCTGCCGTTTAAGAAGACGTTCCGCACAATCCTCGTGGCCAGCTACATGATTCCGCCCTATGTCGGCGCCATCGCCTGGGTCCAGCTGCTGAACCCCAGCGTCGGCTATCTGAACAACATCTTCAAAGCCGTGTTCGGTCTGTCGCAGGCACCCTTCAACATCTATACCATGGGGGGCCTGGCCTGGGTACTGACTTTGTTCTATTCCCCCTTCGCCTTCATCACTATTTCCCGGGCAATGGAGAAGATGGATCCGACCCTGGAAGAGGCGGCCCGCATATCCGGCGCCTCGCCCCTGCGCACGCTGAAGGACGTGACGCTGCCCCTGATGATGCCTTCCATCGTCGCCGGCGGGCTGCTGGTGTTCATTGCGGCGGCATCGTGCTTCGGGATTCCGGCCATCGTCGGGATGCCGGGCAACATCGAAGTCATGACGACCCGTATCGTCACCTTCGTCTACCAGGGCGATTCGGCGGGCATCCGGAATGCCACGGCCCTGGCTGTCTCCATGATGGTCATCGCCAACGGCCTGCTGTTCTTCATGAGCTACCTGCTGAGCCACAAGGACTACACGACGATCAGCGGCAAGAGCACGCGCCCGAACATCGTGGAACTGGGCCGGTGGAAACCCCTGGCCCTCCTCATCGTCGGCGGCTATGCCTTCATCGCCGTCGTCCTGCCCCTGGGCTCCATCGTCATGACATCGTTCCTCGTGAGCATGTCCAAGGGCGTGGAACTGGGCAACTTCGGGATTGATGCCTGGATTCCCGTCATCACGAGCTCCCAATACATGGAAAGCATCTGGCGTTCCGTCGTGTACGGCGTCGTCGCCGCCTGCATCGGTACGGCCCTGGCCTTGTTTGTGGCCTACCTTTCCGTCAAGACGAAGATTACGGGGCGCTCCCTGCCGGACCTGCTGGTCGTACTGGGCGGCGCCACCCCGTCCATCGTAATTTCCCTGGCGTTGATCATCACCTTTTCCGGTAACTACGGACTCAACATCTATTCCACCATGTGGATCCTGATTGTGTCCTACCTGGTCAAATACATGACCATGAGTGTACGTACCATTGCGGCGTCCCTCAGCCAGGTGCACAGTTCGCTGGAAGAAGCGGCCCTGAACTCCGGCGCAAGCTGGATCCGGACCTGCAAAGACATCATCATTCCGCTGATTGCCCCGTCCATCGTAGCCGGCTGGTTCCTGATCTTCATGCCGAGCTTCTACGAATTGACCATGTCCAACCTGCTGTACGGCGCGGACACGAAGACCATCGGCGTATTGCTGTACGAGCTGCAGACCTACGCGGATACGCAGAACGCGTCCGTCCTGTCGGTCATCATCCTGATCATCGTGCTCGCCGGCAACCTGATCCTGAACAAGGCCACGAAAGGCAAAGTAAGTATTTAAAGCGGAGGGAACTGCATTATGTCTGGAGTCAAACTGGAACATATCTATAAAAGATTCGGTAAAGTGACGGCTGTCGGTGATTTCAACATCGAGGTGAAGGACGGCGAATTCGTCTCCTTCCTGGGACCTTCGGGCTGCGGCAAGACCACGACCCTGCGGATGGTCGCCGGCTTTGAGAAACCGACGGAAGGGACGATCACCATCGGCGACACCGTCATGAGCGACGCCTCGAAGGGCTTCTTCATGGCGCCGGAAAACCGCGGCGTGGGCATGGTCTTCCAGTCCTACGCCGTCTGGCCCCATATGAACGTCATCGACAACGTGGCCTACCCGTTGAAGATTCAGAAGGTGCCCAAGGAGGAGCGGCTGAAACGGGTCATGAACATCCTCGAGGTGGTGCATCTGCAGGAATACGCGGAACGGCTGCCGAACCAGCTGTCCGGCGGACAGCAGCAGCGTGTCGCCCTGGCGCGCGCCCTCGTGGCGGAGCCGGGCCTGCTGCTCCTGGACGAACCGCTGTCCAACCTGGACGCCAAGCTGCGCGAAAGCATGCGCTTCGAAATTTCGGGCCTGCAGAAGAAGCTGGGCATCACCGTCATCTACGTCACCCATGACCAGAGCGAGGCCATGACCATGTCCGACCGCATCGTCGTCATGAGCATGGGCAAGGTCCAGCAGATCGGCACCCCGGTCGAGGTCTACAGCCATCCGGCCAACCAGATGGTCGCCGATTTCGTCGGCCTGGTCAACTTCATCCCGTCCGAAGTGCGCGGCGACGGCAAGGTCTACCTGGAAAACACGGACATCGCCTTCCCGAACGAGAAGGCCCTGTCCGGCAAAGTCATCCTGGCCGTGCGGCCGGAAAACATTTCCCTGCATAAGGACCGCGGCATGATCAAGGGCCTGCTGCACCACCATTTCTACCTGGGCGACAGCATCGACTACCGCGTCCGGGTGAAGGATCACTTCATCCGCGTCATCGTCAAGGGCGCCGAGTTCGGCAGGTTCCGGGACGGCGACGAAGTCTTCCTGGATTTCGACAAGGTGTTGACTTTTCCGAAGCAATAGCTGATACTGGATACAGAAAGCCCGCCCGTCTCCCGCTTTCGGAAGACGGACTTTTTTCGGAGGAAAGGCGGAATGGGTATGATGTCACGAGAAAAGTCCCGGCGCAGGCCGGCCATGGCGGTGCTCCTGGCCGTGCTGCTGGTGCTGGCCCTGGCCGGCTGCGGCGGCGTCGGGACGGGCGCACAGACGGAAGAGGACAAGGTCGTTGCGGTCTGCAGCAGCATGAACCGCGACCTGTCCAGGGCGCTGACCGATGACTTTGCCAACCGCACGGGCATCATCGTCGAGTTCGAACCCCTGGCATCCCAGGGCCTGATCCAGCGTCTCGACGCCCTGTCCCGCAGCACCGTCGACGTCTGGATGGGCGGCACGGCGGAGGAATATTACCGCGCCGGCGAGCGGAAGATGCTCGTCCCGTACCATCCCGTGGCGGCGGCGAACATCCCGCCGGAATACCAGGACCGGGAAGGGCAGTGGACGCCCTTGTCCATCGACCGCATCGCCCTCCTGTCCAACCGGAATGTGACGGACCGCCTCCACGTACGGCCCCCGGAAACGTGGATCGAGCTGCTCCAGCCCGTGCTCCACAAGGAAACGGTCATGGCCGTGCCGGAAGCGGGCGGCGCCTCCTACGGCATGATCACCACGCTCTGGCAGCTCCGCGGGCGGGATAAGGCCCTGCAGTACGCCGGCCTCTTCCGCACGCAGGAACCGGTCTACGTGCCGACGGACAGCAAGGCGGCCTACGCCGTCTTCCGCGGGGACAAGGCCGTGGCCGTACTGCCCCTGCGGCACGCGCGCATGCTGGAAAAGGAACACCGCTTCCTGAACGCCGTCGCCGTCAAGGACGGCAACAAGAACCTCATCACGGCGGCTGCCATTTTGCAGCGCGGCAAGCACCGCAAGGCGGCCGAACGCTTCATGGAATACCTGCTCAGCCCGGAAGCCGGCCGCATCATGCTGGATTACGGCTTCACGCCCCTTACCGGGGCCCTGGACCGCCAGGACCGCACGGTGAAGGACCGGATGCCCGTCTGCAACGACGACCTGCGCTGGGCTGCCACGGAAAAACAGAACATCATCAAGACCTGGCTGAACGCGATGTAACAGTCCGCGACGCCGGAAACCGCTGCAGAAAGAAGGGAACGAGTTGACGGGACAAGGAGACAGACCGGCCGGCGCGGCCGGCGGGAAGGGCGTGCTGCCGGCGGTGCCGTACGGGCCGCTGGACCGTATCCGCCGCATCAAGTGCTTCCTCTTCGATATGGACGGCACCATCAACCTGGGCATGGAACTGATCCCCGGCATGGAAGGCTTCTTCGACAGGCTGGCCGCCGCGGGGCGGCGCTATTACCTGGTGACGAACAATTCCAGCAAGGACCACGCCCATTACGTGCAGAAGATGAACAGGATGGGGGTTCCGGTCACGAAACAGGATATCCTGATTTCGAGCGACGCCTTCGTGAGCTATATGCAGGGCGTCAAGCCGGGGGCGCGCCTCTTCGTCCTGGGCACGCCGGAACTGAAGGGGCTTCTCCGGGCCGGCGGCTTCACGCTGACGGCGACCCTGGAAGAGGGGGCGGATTACGTGGTGGTCGGCTTCGACCAGACGCTGACCTACGGGACCCTGGCTACCGCCTGCCGCCTGATTGACCGGGGCGTGCCCTACATCGCCACGCATCCCGACGTGCGCTGCCCCATCGAAGGCGGCGAATTCATCCCCGACACAGGCTCCTTTATTGCCTGCATCCGTACGGCGACCGGCAAAGCGCCGGAACTCATCACGGGCAAACCCTACGGATACATGGTCGATACGGTCATGGAGCGCACAGGGTTCCGCAAGGACGAGATCGCCATGGTCGGCGACCGCCTCTCGACGGACATTGCCTTCGGCACCCGCAACGGCATCTTATCCATCCTGGTCCTGACCGGCGAAGCCACCCTCGCCGATGTGGCTGCCGGCCCGGTGAAGCCCGACATCATCCTGCCCCACGCCCGGGAAATCTTAAAATATCTGTGAAGTGGAAAGTCAGGGTGTCCCCTTAGCCCCGCTTGTGCTATAATAAGTGTATGCCAGCTTTAAAATACTGTGGTAACTGGAGGAGGTTTCGACAACATGAAAAAGATCTTAATCACGCTGATGGCCCTCTTAACCATTACGGGCAGCTGCTTCGCTGCCGGCGCTGCGGCCAACTTCACGGCGGAAGAGCGCGCTGCGGACGCCTTCGTGGCCGCCCTCATGAGCAATGGGACGTTCACCGCCACGTCGCGTTATGTGGCTTCCAATATCAACGAACAGGGTTTCACCGAAGCCCAGAAGCAGATCAAGGAAAAGGTCGGCCGCGTCAACAACATCAACTTCATCACGTACCAGAAGAACTACAACATTGAAAAGAGCCAGTATGTGGACGGCCAGGAAGAACTCGTCTACGTCGGCAGCATTGCCGGCAAAAAGGACCAGATCGCCCGCATCGTCGTTGCTTTTGCACCGGTGGATGGCCAGCAGAAGATCGTCAACTTCGCTGTCAACGTGCTGACCCTGCAGAAGGAAGCACCTGCCAAGAAATAAGGCCTGAAAACGAAGCGTCCCGGACACCCTGTGTGGTGCCCGGGATTTTTTATGCCTCCGGCAGCAGGCGGAACGAGGTACCCGGCCCGACGGCCTGCAAAGAAGGCAGGGCCTCCGGCCCGAGGTGTCCGAGGACGTTCGTCCGCCGGTCGGCGGGGCGGGGCACCGTCACAATTTCCACTTCGCCCTGATACCGCCCGTACAGCTCGTTGTCCACGCAAAGGGTGCCGGCCGGCAGCAGTCCGTCCGGGCCGGGCGGTACGGGCGCGGCGGGAATGGGCAGGCCCTGCAGCAGGGAGCGGCTTTCGGCGATGCGGATGCATTCCGCCGCCGGATCCGGCCGGTTCGAGAGGGGACGGTTCCACAGCATTTCCAGGACCGCGCGGCCGGAAGCGCCGGCTGCGGCGGCGGGTTTCACGTGAAACAGGAGGGAGGCGGCGGCGGGTTCAGGGGACGGCCCGGTCGGCGTTGCGGCATGGCCCTCCGCTTCCCAGGCCTGCACCGCCGCGACGAGGTCTTCCATTTCCTTCCGCGAGGGCCGGCTTTCGCTCAGGATCAGGAAGTCGCACCCCGTGGCCAGGGCCGGTGCGGCCGCCCGGGCCGGCGCCAGGTCCCGCCAGGCTTCGACCGTCGGCAGGCCTTCGTGCATGGGGGCGCGGCGGCCCTGGCGGCCCGACAGGAAGAGGCCGGCCCGCAGGCCGTTCCGGTGAAGCAGGGCGTTCTGCCGGGCCACATAGGCGGCGGCGAGCCCTGTATGGGGATGGGGGTAGAAATTGTGCAGCCCTTCCAAATGAGACAGTGCCGCCCCGGCCCGGCGCAGGGCATCGAGCCGGGCCTGGCGCAGCGTCGAGGCGTTGAGCTGGACGGACAGGACGCGGGAAAAGGCGGCGATGCGGTCCGCCTCGCTGCCGAAGTCGAAGCGTACCGTGGACAGGTGTGCCTTTTGCAGCCAGTCCGGAGTCACTTCGGCGATGCCGAGGAGGCCGCAGGCCGCGGGGGAGACATCGGCGATGATGTCAAAGCCCAGTTCCGCGGCTTCGCCGAAGAGGCGGCCCACCTCGCGGCGCAGGTCACCGGCCCGGGTTTCGGGAATCTGCAGGGACGTAAAAACCCGGCGGAAACCGAGGGCGGCCGCTTCGTGCAGCAGCCGCCGGTTTTCACCGGGTGTGTTGTCCAGACCGGGGTACAGGGAAAGGCCTAAGATCGTTTTCATGGGTTGTCCTTTTCCGGCGGGTCGTCGAAGCCGAGCGCGAGGGCTGCGGCGAAGCCTGCCACGTAGGCGATGGCGACGCCTGCCAGGTAGGCGCCGCTGGAATTGACGGAAGCAGCCAGGGTAAGGCCGGAAATGCCGACGGTGTAAGCCCCGGTGCAGGCAAAGGCCTGCCAGGCCCCGCCGCACGCCCCGCCGATGCAGGCCGCCAGGAACGGCCGGCCCAGCGGCAGGGTGACGCCGTAAATCAGCGGTTCGCCGATGCCGAGGATGCCGACCGGCAGGGCGCTCAGCACGGTGTGCTTCAGGCCCTTGTTTTTGGATTTCACGTAGACGGCGAAGGCGGCGCCGACCTGTCCCGCCCCGGCCATGGCGCAGACGGGGAGCAGCAAGGTGACCCCCGTCGTGGCCAGCAGGTCCAGGTTGATGGGCGTGATGCCGTGGTGTACACCGGCCATGACGACGGGCAGGAAGATGCCGCCGAGCACAAAGCCCGTCAAGGCACCGCCCCGTTCGATGGCGCCGGCGGCGAAGGTGCGCAGGACATCGGAAATCCAGCCGCCCAGGGGCTGGAACAGGAAGAGGCAGCCGAGGGCGACGGCAAAGACCGTCAAAAGCGGTGTCAGGAACAGGTCCAGTGCTTCCGGGACGCATTTCCGCAGCCGCCGTTCCATGGCGGCGGACGCGGCGCCCGCCAGGAGGGCCGCGAACACACCGCCCCGGCCGGGCGTCAGGGTTTCGCCGAAGAGCTGGATGTCGGCCAGGCCCGGCGCGCCCAGCAACGTTGCCAGCACGCCGCCCAGGGCGGGCGTGCCGCCGAATTCACGGGCCGCATAGAGACCTGTGAACGCGTTCAGGACGAGGTAGATGGCGCCGCCGGCCAGGCGCAGGTATTGCACTGCGGCCTGGTGCGCCAGGGCCGGCTCCATCCGCAGGACAAGGTTCAGGATGCCCGTCAGCAGTCCGCAGCCGATGAAGGCCGGGATGAGCGGGATGAAGATGTGCCCGACATGGTGCAGCGCCGCTTTGGCCAGGGACCGGCTGTTGCGGGCCCGGATGGCGGCATGGAGCCTTTTTCCGTCCCCGATGGAGGCCTGTCTGGCCAGTTCCGTCACGGACGGTGCGGTGCCGGCCGGTTCCGCCGCAGGCGCAGGGGTGCCGGAAGACGTGCCTGCCGCCCCGCGCAGTTCGTTGAAGGCCGCGGTCACGGCGGCCGCTTTGCCCGGCCCCAGGACGACGTGGATCTGCCCTTCGCCGGGGAAGAGGACGCCTTTGACCCCGGGCAGGGCTTTCAGCTGCTCCTTCGTCACGGTGACCGCGCGTACGGTCAGGCGCAGGCGGGTCATACAGTTGCAGGCACCGGTCACGTTGTCCGCCCCGACGGCGTCGAGCAGGGCCTGGGCCAAAGCCCGGTTGTCCACCGGGGGCTTGTTGCGCCCTTCCGGTGTCATTCGTCCTTCTCCCTGCCTGCGTGGAAGGCTTCGAGGGCCTTGCGCAGGAACCCGCCGTTTTCGGCCAGCAGTTTTTCCGCCTGGGGGCGGGGGAGGCCGGTCAGATGGATGAGGATGGCCGCTTTGCAGTTGCCGCCGGAGGCATCCAGATAATCCTGGGCCTCTTCCGGTGTGCAGCCCGTTACGGTAGACACGATATGTCTGGCCCTTTCTTCCAGTTTGCGGTTCGTGCACTGGACGTCGACCATCAGGTTGCCGTAGGTCTTGCCCAGGAGGATCATACTGCCCGTGGAAAGCATGTTCAGGATCAGCTTCTGGGCCGTGCCGGCCTTCATGCGGGTCGAACCGGCAATGACCTCGGGGCCCGTGACCGCCGTCAGGGACAGGGCCGCGAACGGAACCGTCTCCGGGTTCTCCGTACAGGTCAGGGCGATGGTGAAGGCCCCGATGGACTGGGCGTACTTCAGGCCGCCGATGACATAGGGTGTCCGGCCGGACGCCGAAATGCCGACGACGACGTCCAGTTTGTTCAATTCCGCGTCCTGCAGGTCGAAGGCCGCCATGTCTTCCGAATCCTCGGCACCTTCCTGGGCCCGGAAGATGGCCGGCGTTCCGCCGGCGATGAGGCCCTGTACCAGTTCCGGGTCCGTGCTGAAGGTGGGCGGACACTCGGCTGCGTCCAGCACGCCGAGGCGTCCCGACGTGCCCGAACCGAGATAGAACAGGCGGCCGCCGTGGCGCAAATGGCCCGCGATGACCGTAATGGCCCGCGCAATGTCGGGAATGATCTTTTTGACCGTCTGCGGGACGGTCTGGTCTTCTTTATTGATGAGGCGGCAGATTTCTTCCGGAGCTGCCACGTCGATGTTCATGGTTTTCAGGTTCCGTTGTTCCGTGGTGAGTTTCGTCAGATCGATCATATGCATCCAATCCTTTCCATGGTCTTAACTATATATTATACCGCATACCGGAGGGATTGGCAAAAATGCGGACCGCGCGGCGTCCGGGCCGTTCCGTCCGCACAGGCGGGGTCCGCTTCGTTTTTTTGTGCCGCAGGGGCGGGGAGGGGGTTGACAACGGCGGGTCCATATACTATGATAGGCACATAGTAGTTCTAAACAGGAACACAGTTTGCGGCACGGGAAAAAAGGCCCGGCGAAGGAGGGCCGGTTCCGGCAGTGCCGCCTGCAGGAGTCACTATGGAAATCATTGACGAATTGAAATACTTCGGCCTCACCGGCCAGGAGGCGGCCATCTACATCTGCCTCCTGTCGCGGGAGCAGATGACGGGGTACGAAGCGGCGAAGGAGACGGGCATTTCCCGCTCCAACACCTACACCGCACTGGCGGGGCTGGTGGAAAAAGGCGCGGCCTACGTGATGGAAGGCAAGGTCACCACGTACACGGCGGTCCCCATCGGCGAGTTCTGCCGCAACCGGATCCATAAGCTGGAAGCGCTGCGGGACGACCTGGTGAAGCACCTGCCGGCCCGCAAACTGCCGGTCGAAGGGTATATCACCATCACCGGGGAGGAAAAGATCATCCGGCAGATCCGCAACATGATCGATGATGCGGAAGCCCGCATCTACGTAGCGGCGTCCGGCAAAGTGCTGGCCACCATCCGGCCGGAACTGGAACGGGCCGTCGGGCGGGGACTCAAAGTCGTCGTCATCACGGCCGCGGCCTTCGGCCTCGGCGGAGCCACCATCTACCGCGCCCGGCACGAGACGGACCAGCTCCGCCTCATCACCGACTCGTCCCGCGTCTTGACCGGCGGCCTGGACAGCGGCGAAGAGCCGATCTGCCTCTATTCGGGCAAAGAAAACCTGGTGGTCCTCTTCAAGGAAGCCTTGAAGAACGAGATCACCCTGATCCAGCTGACCGGGTCCGAAACGGGCCATTGAAAGGAGATATGGAAAATGAGTAAAAAAGTCCCCTATGTTTCACGTGAAACCGTCGCGGAAATCGCGAAAACCTATCCTACGCCCTTCTACCTGTACGACGAAAAGGGCATCCGCAATACGGCGCGCCTCGTCAATCAGGCGTTCCGCTGGAACAAGGGGTTCAAGGAATATTTCGCCGTCAAGGCCACGCCGAACCCCTACCTGCTGCAGATGCTGAAGGAAGAGGGCTGCGGCGCCGACTGCTCCAGCCTGACGGAACTGGAAATGAGCGATGCCGTGGGCCTCAAGGGCTACGAAATCATGTTCAGCTCCAATGAGACGCCTGTCGAGGACATGCAGCTGGCCAGCAAGCTCGGCGTCATCATCAACCTGGACGACATCACGCACATCGGGTTTCTGGAACAGGTGGCCGGCGGATTTCCCGAAACCATCTGCTGCCGTTTCAATCCCGGCGGCCATTTCGCCATCGCCAACAGCATCATGGACAACCCCGGCGACGCCAAGTACGGCATGACCCGCGACCAGATTGAGGAAGCCTACCGCATCCTGATCCGGAAAGGCGTGAAACACTTCGGCATCCATGCCTTCCTGGCCTCCAACACCGTGACGAACGAATACTATCCCGAACTGGCGCGCCAGCTCTTCGAACTGGCCGTGGAACTGCACCGTTCCACCGGTGCGGACATCCGCTTCATCAACCTGTCCGGCGGCGTCGGCATCGCCTACCGTCCCGAACAGAAGGAGAACGACATCCTCGCCATCGGCGAAGGCGTCCGCAAAGTCTACGAAGAAGTCCTGGTCCCTGCCGGCATGGGCGACGTGGCCATCTTCACGGAAATGGGGCGCTTCATGCTCGCCCCCTACGGCGCGCTGATCACCAAGGCCGTCCATGAAAAGCACATCTACAAGGAATACATCGGCGTCGACGCCTGTGCGGCCAACCTCATGCGGCCCTGCATGTACGGCGCCTACCACCACATTACGGTACTCGGCAAGGAAGATGCTCCCTGCACCTATAAGTACGATGTCGTCGGCGGCCTCTGCGAAAACAGCGATAAGTTCGCCATCGACCGCATGCTTCCGAAAATCGACAAGGGCGACTACCTGTTCATCCACGATGCCGGGGCCCACGGCTTCTCCATGGGCTACAACTACAACGGCAAACTGCGCAGCGCCGAACTGCTGCTCCGCGAAGACGGCAGCGTGAAACTGATCCGCCGCGCCGAAACGCCGCGGGACTATTTCGCCACCTTCGACTTCACGGACGATTTCCCGAAACTGAAACAGTACTGAGATTCCCTGCATAAGAAAAGCCTCCGGCCGTACCGGCCGGAGGCTTGTTTTGCTATCTGTGTTTCCGCCGCACGTCGCGGCGGGGCTGCAGTTCTTCGCCGAGCTTCATCAGGGCCGGCACGCTCTGTTCATCGGCCAGGATGTAAAGGTAATCGCCGGGCCGCAGCAGGACGCTGCCATCCGGTATGATCTGACGGTCGCCGCGCTTGACATCGACGAGGAGCGCGTGGGGCGGCCAGGGGATTTCGCTGATGCGCCTGTTTTCCAGCTGGCTGCCGCTGCCGACAGGCACTTCGATGACCGTCCGGCTGCCGCCGGTTTCCGCTTCCGGTCCGCGGTGCCGGTTCCTGAGCTGCTTCAGGAGCAGGGCCTCGTAGATGGGCTGGCCGCCCAGCAGTTCGGCGACCACGTAGGCCAGGGCCGACGCCATGGCGAGGGTCATGAGGTGGGAGAAGCTGCCCGTCATTTCGCAGATCAGGACCGTACCCGTGATGGGCGAGCGGACGGAGGCGGCGAAGAAGGCCGCCATGGCGATGACGATGACGTTGGGCGTGTGGAGCGGCAGGATCAGGCCGAAGGCGACGAGGAAATGGGCGCAGATGCTGCCCGTCAGGGCGCCCAGGACGAGCATGGGCAGGAAGAAGCCGCCCGGCACGCCGGTGCCGTAGCTGACGAGGGTGAAGACGAACTTGCCCACGAGCAGCAGGATCAGGAGGTCCAGGGGCAGGGTCGTCACGGCGAGGCGGTTGACGAGCAGGTTGCCGCCGCCCAGGACCGGGGGCAGGACGAAGCCCAGCACGCCGGCGCACAGGATGGCGAAGAGGATCTTCCGGTACAGGCTGCCGCCGAAGATTTTCAGGTCATAGAACCGGGGGATGTTCAAGAGGCCCTTGTTGAAGAGGACGCCGGCCACACCGGCGAGGACCGCCGTCAGCAGGGCGAAGACCATGTGGTGGTCCAGGGGCATGGGCGGCAGGCCGTAAAAATTGAAGATGGTGTCGCGGCCGAAGAAGAGGCGCGAGATGAAGGTCGCCGTCAGGGCGGCCGTCATGGCCGGCAGGAGCACCACGGCGGAAAAGTTGCGGTGGATTTCCTCAAGGGAGAAGATCACGCCTGCCAGGGGGGCGTTGAATGCCGTCGCCAGGCCGGCGGAGGCGCCGCTGGTGATCAGGTAGCGCTCCTCCATGCGCGAACGGCCGAGGAAGCGGCTCACGCCCTGGGCCGTCACGGCACCGAGCTGGATGGACGGGCCTTCGCGTCCGAGGGACAGGCCGGCGCCGAGACCGATGACTCCGGCGGCCAGCTTCACGTAGAGGATGCGGAACCAGTTGAACCGCATAAGGCCCAGGATGACGCCCTTGACCTGGGGAATGCCGGATCCCCCCGCCATGGGTTCGTGTTTCGTGAGCCGGTAGAGCACGTAGGCCACGATGAAGAGCGCGGCGAACCAGGCGCCTGTATACCAGGCCGGGCGCCCCGCCAGGGAATCGTAGAGCAGGATGCGCAGCATTTCCGCCTGTGTCAGGGCCCAGCGGAAGAAGCTGATGACGAGGCCCGAGAAAATGCCCACCACGATGCCTTCCCAGAACAGCTTGATCTGGAAATCGTGCCAGTGCGACAAGGACTGGTAGGTCTGGCGGATGCGCGAATCCGTCTGCCTGTCGCCGTCCGCATGGAGGAAACTGCGGCGCAGGCGGGTCAGGAACGTCCCTCTTTGTTTCGATTCCTTTGTTTCCATCATGAAGATCCCCTCAAAAACACGCCTGGTTGTCCGACCGGACAGTTCTAAAAAATTATAACTAACATTATATCACAAAAAAATGGCAGATATCACAAAGAAACGGCAGAAAGGGGACCCGGCGGTGTTTTCCGCATAAAAATGAAGTAAGGTGGCCAAAGATGCCCGCCCTATCTGCGGCAGGCCGACTATTGACCTCCGGGCAACGCGCGCAAGCGCGTTTTTTAATTTAGTCTGCCGGATTCGGGGCCGCGTGTACGGGCGCACCGTCCGGTTCATAGTCCGGGTCGTACCGGGGGCTCAGGTAGTTGACGAAGAGCCAGGCCAGGATACTGCCCGAAATGTTGTGCCAGCAGCTGAAGATGGCACCGGGCACCGTGGCGGCCGGCAGGCCGGGGAAGTGGGCCTTCGCCAGGCCGGCGGCCAATCCCGAATTCTGCATGCCCACTTCGATGCACAGGGCGATGCATTTCTTCCAGGACATGCCGGAAAGGCGGCCGATCAGGAAGCCGAACGCGCAGCCCAGGCCGTTGTGCAGGATGACGACGGCCATGATCGTGAGGGACGAAGCCAGGATGGCGCTGCGGCTGGCACCGGCCAGGCCGGCGACCAGCAGGGAGATGCACAGGCAGGACAGGACCGGCAGGTACGGTTTCGCCGCTTCGCAGAAACGGGGGCAGTAGTGGCGCAGGGCGACACCCAGGCCGATGGGGATGATGACGATCTGGACGATGGACCAGAACATGGCGACGGGGCTGAACTGGATGCGCTGGCCGATGAGGACCCACGTCAAGAGCGGGGTCATGACCGGCGAGAGCAGCGTGGAGACCGTCGTCATGGTGACGGACAGGGCCAGGTCGCCTTTGCTGATGAAGGTGATGACGTTCGAAGCCGTGCCGCCGGGGCAGGTACCCAGCAGGACGACGCCGACGGTCAGGGCCGGCCCCAGGTCAAAGGCCTTGCAGAGCACCCAGGCCAGGAGGGGCATGACGGCGAACTGTGCCACCGCGCCGAGCAATACATCGCGCGGGCGCTGCAGGATCAGGACGAAGTCCTTGAGTTCCATGGTCGTACCCATGCCGAACATGATGACGCCCAGCATGAAGCTCAGCAGGGAAAAGCCCAGGAGCTTTCCCAGCACCCACGTGAAGGCCGGCGGACAGACCATGCCGCCTAAAAAGAACAAGATGATGACGACGCCGAAGTACTGACTGATGAGGAAGCAAAGCTTTTTCATAAAGACCTCCTTGTGCCGGAGCCGCTTTGCCGGGTACCGGAGGCACAAAAAAAGCGCACCCCCGGACGGATGCGCCTTGTAACTCCCTTACAGTTCCGGCAGGCCTGCCGGAGGTGCAGCACGGTTTCCCGCCGCTGCCGCGTCTCGTCCCGGTCATTTCAGATCCAAGCGATATGTGACATTGGTGCGGATGTCTCTAAGGAAGCCGTACGGGAATTCTTCGGCAGAAATACCCCGGCCGCCGGTAAAGCTCCTGGGCGAGGATGCCTTCCGTCCTTGAGGATTCGCTGACTGTATCCTAGCACACTGGTCCGGGGAATGCAAGGGAAATCCGAGTCAGTATGGCGTCTCTTCCTTTCCCAACAGCCAGCGCAGCACGTTCCGCTTGCGGATGCCCTGGTAATCGGCTTCCGCCGTGATTTCGTCCAGTGTCAGCAGGTATTTGGGATACTGATCGTGCAGAGCCGCCAGCGGTTTCAGTTCCCGGGCCAGCACTTCGGGCTGCAGGGTGCTTTCCGCAACCTGATAATAGGCGCGCCCGCCAGGCCCCTCGGTGACGAAGTCGATTTCACCGTCCCCGGCCTGCCCTACGTAAACGGCATCATTCCGCCGCAACAGTTCGAGGTAGACCACGTTTTCCAGCACATGGCCCGTGTCCCGTTCCGTATCGCTGACGAACAGGCGGCGCAGGGCGGGGTCCACCAGGTAGTATTTGGCGTTGATGCGCAGCAGGCCCTTGCCACGCACATCGAAGCGGTCCGCCTGATACACGGTCAGGCTGTCCTTCAGCCCCTGCAGATACCGTTCGACCGTTTTATTGTCTATCTTGCGGCCCGAACTCGTCAGGGAGTTTGCAATCTTATGCGGCGAAATCAGGCTGCCGATGTTGGCAGCCAGATACTTCATGATCCGCTCCAGTACCGCCGGATCGCCGGACCCGAGCCGCTGCAGGACATCTTTCAGGAGTATGGTGCTGCAGATCCCCCGCAGGTATTCGAGGATGGCCGTTCCATTGGGCAGCTGCAGCGCATAAGGGAACGCACTCTGCCGTACATACCGGTCGTAAAGCGCCGGCAGGGAGGCCGCTTTCCCACCGCCACAGCCTTCGGCGAATTCGGCGAAGGACAAGGGCAGCATATGCAGCTCTACGTAACGGCCGCTCAAGAGCGTCGCCAGCTCTCCCGACATAAACCAGCCGTTCGAGCCTGTCAGATACAGATCCACATCGTCCCGCAGAAAAAGGCTGTCCACCGCCTTTTCGAAGTGGTGTACCTGTTGGATTTCGTCCAGAAAGATGTAGGTTTTCCGTCCGGGCTGCAGCCGGTCCAGGACATATTGATACAGGGCATGGTAATCGCACAGCGGCTCGAAAGCCAGGTCCTCCAAATTGATGCTGAGGATCTGGCCGGCCTCGACGTCATGCGCGGCCAGATATTCGCGATACAAGGAAAAAAGGGTGGACTTGCCGCACCGGCGGACCCCCGAAACAACCTTGATCAGGTGCTGGTCTTTGTGGCGCAGCAGAAATGCCATGTAGTCGTTGCGTGGAATCAGTTTCAACGGAATCACCTTCCTTTATTTGGATTATATTCCAAAAAAATGGCAAAGGCAATATAAATTAGGAAATTTTTCCTAAAATATACAATAAACGGGGAGTTTTAGGAATTTTTTCCGAATTGCGGCAAGCCGTTCCTGATTTGCACAAAATATCCATCTGCCTTATAATTTTCCATATAAGGGATCATTCCTTGAAATGGATAAAGAATGGATAAACGTATGGTTCTCCGGAACCCTGTTGGAGGGATGGATATGGACAGGAAACAGCAGGCAGCCCTTGGACTTTCCCTGCTCCTGGCTGCCTTTTATGCCGGCCCCGCCGTTGCCGGCGGTACGGATGCCGCCCCCGCTGCCCCTGCACCTGCGGTGACTGCCGCCGGCCCTGCGGATTTCCGCCGGACCAGCTGGACGGAACTGGCGCAGCAGTACGGCAATCCCTATTTCACGGAGGAGGCGCAGGCCGCGCTTTCCCCCGACGTGCTGGCCGCCTGGTGGACCGTGTTCCACGATGACGTCCTCGACGGCCTGATCCGCACGGCCCTGACGAACAGCCGGGACCTGGCGGCAGCCCGGTCGCGCCTGAACCAGGCCCGGGCCCGGCTCGGCATCGCCAAAGCGGCACGGCTGCCCTGGCTGGACGCCGCCGGCGGCTGGGTGCGCTCGCAGGTGCCGGACAACGTCGTGGACGGCGTCCTGCCCGAAGCGGTGACCCGGGGTGCCCTGGGGCCCTACGATGCGAAGAAGGAAGGGTCCTACGCCGGCCTCGATGCCACGTGGGAACTGGATGTGTTCGGCAAAACGCGGGCCCGCGTGCGGAGCGCCTCGAATTCCCTGCAGGCGCGCAACGCCCAGCTCTATTCCGCCTGGGTGAGCCTTTCCGCGGAAGTGGCGCTCAACTACATCACACTGCGCACGCTCCAGGAAGAACTGGCCGTCACGGAACGCCATGTGGCGAACCTGAAAGAGAACCGGGAGCTCGTCGCGGCGAACGAAAAGGCCGGCCTGCTCTCGTCCCTGCCGGCGGACCAGGCGTCCTACACGCTTCACGCGGCGGAGGCCCGCATTCCCGCACTGAAGGAGGACATTGCGGATACGCTGAACCGCCTCTCGGTCCTGACAGGCACTGTGCCGGGCGCCCTCAATGACGGACTGCTGCCGGCCAAACCCCTGCCCGATGTGGATCCGCGTCTCTACAACGCCATCCCGGCCGGCGTGCTGCGGCAGCGGCCCGACGTCCACGCGGCGGAACGGGCCTGGGCGGCGCAGATTGCCAAAACCAGCGAGGCCAAAGCCGAAATGAAGCCCCGCTTCACCATTTCCGGTCTCCTGGGCTTTGCCACCCTTGACGGCGGGCTCTTTTCGGCAGGCAGCCGGGGCTTCTCCCTCCTGCCCCAGGTGACGTTCCCCCTGTTCCACGGCGGGGCGCTGGCGAAAAACGTACGCGTCCAGAAGGAGAAGGAAAAGGAACTGCAGGCCGACTATGAAAAGACGGTGCTCCAGGCGGCGGCCGAGGTGCGCTCGTCCATGACGGCCATTTCCCAGGACCACGAGCGGCGCGTCTTTCTGGAACAAGGGCGCGCTGCCGCCCGGGACGCCTGCGGCCTGGCGCAGAACCGGTTCCGCAACGGCCTGTCCGACTACCTGGACGTTCTCGACGCCGAACGGCAGTATCTGCAGCTGGACCAGAACTTCACGGAAGCGAAAGGCCGGGAACTGACCTCGCTGGTTTCCCTGTTCAAGGCCCTCGGCGGCGGCTGGGAGCCGCTCGGGGCAGCGGCTGCGGACGATGTCCCGTCCGGCCGTTCCGCAAACCATGACGAAGGGGGCGCACGCAAATGAAACAATTGCTGGAAAAGATAAAGGGCAGCCGGAAACGGACCATGGCAGCCGCCCTTGCGGCGGTCTTCCTCCTCGGCTTCCTCGCCCACAGCCTGTACGGGGCGTACCAGGCGCGGCAGGCCGCGGGAACGCTGACGCTGTACGGCAACGTCGACCTGCGCGAAGTGTCCCTGGCCTTCCGCAACAATGAACGGATTTCCGAGATCCTCGTGGAAGAGGGCGATCCCGTCCGGAAGGGGCAGGTGCTCGCCCGCCTCGACACAAACGACCTGAATTACCGCATCCAGACCATGAAGGCCCAGATTGCGGCCCAGCAGGCGGTGGCGGACAAGCTGCACAACGGCACCCGCCGGGAAGAACTGGCCCAGGCCGAAGCCAGATACAGGGCCGCCGTGGCGGAACGGGACTTTCTGCAGCGCGATTACGACCGCAAAGCCGAAGCATTCCACACGTCGGGCGGCCGGTCCGTCAGCCGGCAGGGCCTGGATGACGCCCGGGCCAAACTCGAAGTGGCGGCCGCCCGGGCCCGCGAGGCGGAAGAAGCCAGCAACCTGGCCATTGCCGGCCCCCGCGCCGAGGACATCGCCGCGGCCGATGCCAAACTGGCCGGCCTGAAGAGCGACCTGGCCCAGGAAGAGTACACCCTCAGCCAGTCCGAACTGACCGCCCCCCAGGACGGCGTCGTGCGCTCGCGCCTGCTGGAAGTGGGCGATATGGCTTCGCCGCAGAAACCGGTGTTTCGCATTTCCCTGAATACGAAGAAATGGGTCCGCGTGTACGTGAAGGAGGCGGACCTGGGCAAGCTCCACGAAGGCAGCAAGGCCGGGGTCACCATTGACAGCTACCCGGACAAGGCCATCGAGGGGCAGGTCGGCTACATTTCGTCCACGGCGGAGTTCACGCCGAAAAACGTGGAGACGAAGGACCTGCGCCCGGCCCTGCTGTACGAGGTGCGCGTCTACGTGACCGATCCGGACAACCTGCTGCGCATGGGCATGCCGGCCACGGTCCGGATCGATGTATAGGCTGAGACATGGCAAAGGGGAATCCCATGGAGGAGTACATCATCCGTGCTGAACAACTGAATAAGGTGTTTCCCCTGAAGAAGGGGCGGACCGTCGAGGCCCTGAAAAGCCTGGACCTGACGGTGAAGCAGGGCGGCCTGACGGCCGTCATCGGCCCCGACGGCGCCGGCAAGACGACCTTCATGCGTCTGGTGGCGGGCCTCATGCGCCCGACGGGCGGACGGCTGACCGTGCTGGGCCTGGACAGCGTGCAGGGGGCGGAGGAGATCCAGGCCCGTATTTCCTACATGCCCCAGAAGTTCGGCCTCTACGAAGACCTGACGGTCCAGGAGAACATGGACCTCTACGCCGACCTCCACGGAGTGCCCGAAAAGGTCCGGCCGGCCCGCTACGGCAAGCTCCTGACCATGATGGGCCTCGAACGCTTTACGGGGCGCCTGGCGGGCAAGCTGTCGGGCGGCATGAAGCAGAAGCTGGGCCTGGCGTGCACCCTCGTGCGGTCGCCGGAACTGCTCCTCCTGGACGAGCCGACGGTCGGCGTCGACCCCCTGTCGCGGCGCGAATTGTGGGAAATCCTGCAGGAATTCGTACGGGACGAGAACCTGACGGTCCTCGTCAACACGGCCTATATGAACGAAGCCGCCCTGTGCGGGCAGGTCTACGTGCTCCACAAAGGGGCGCTGCTGGCCCACGGTACGCCGGACGACCTGCGCGCCATCGCGGCGGGCCGCTGCTACCGATGCACGCCGCCGCCGGGAGAGCCGACGCGCATCCTGCAGGCGCACCTCATCGACGACAGGGACCACGTGGTCGATGCCGTGCCCAAGGGAGGCGACGTCCATTTCATCCTGCAGGAAGGCGTGCCTGCGGCGCCGTATCTGGAGGCCCGCGGCATCGCGGCGCGGCCTGTCGCTTCCGACCTGGAAGACGGCTTCATGGTCCTGCTCCACCGGGCGGAGACGGAGGTCCTGCCCGCGGCCGGGGCAGGGGAGGATGCCCTCGACAAAGGCGGCCGTCCCACGGACAAGGTGAACATCACCGTCCGGGACCTGGTCAAGAAGTTCGGCGATTTCACCGCCGTGGCCCACACGTCGTTCGAAGTGCACGAAGGCGAAGTCTTCGGTCTCCTGGGCCCCAACGGCGCGGGCAAGACGACGACCTTCAAGATGCTCTGCGGCCTGCTGCCGGCGACGAGCGGCTTTCTGTCCGTGGCCGGCGTGGACCTGCACGTGGCCCGTACCCAGGCCCGGGCCAACATCGGCTACGTGGCGCAGAAGTTTTCCCTGTACGGGAACCTGAGCGTGCGGGACAACCTGGAATTCTTCGCGGGCATCTACGGCCTGCCGCCCAAGCGGCGCCGCGAACGCATCGCCCAGGTGGTGCGGGAGTTCTTCCTGGAAGACCGGCTGGACATGCGGGCCGGGGACCTGCCGGGCGGCTACAAGCAGCGCCTGTCCATGGCCTGCGCCCTCCTGCACGAGCCGAAGATTCTCTTCCTCGACGAGCCGACGTCGGGCATCGACCCCCTGACGCGGCGCAACTTCTGGCGCCAGATCACGTCGCTGGCCGCCAACGGGACGACCATCATCATTACGACGCATTTCATGGAAGAAGCGGAGTACTGCGACCGCTTCCTGATCCAGGACAACGGCCACATGCTCGCCATGGGCGCGCCGTCGGAAATCCGGCGGCAGCTGGGACGGGAAGGCGCCGACATGGATGACATCTTCATGGCCATCGTGGAACAGGCGCGGACGAAAGGGGAGGAACCGAAATGAACGGATTCGTACGGCGCATGCAAGCGCTCATCCACAAAGAGTTCCTCCAGCTGTCGCGCGATTCCAGTTCCCTGCTCCTGGGCATCGTCCTGCCCATCGCCCTCATCCTGATCATCGGCTACGGCATTTCCCTGGATATCCGCAACATCCCTACGGCGGTCGTCCTCGAGGATGCGTCGCCGAAGGCGCAGGACGCGGTCAGCTTCGTCAACGGGTCGGCCTATTTTTCGCCGACCTACGTGACGAGCTTCCGGGAAGCGGAGCAGCTGCTCCTGGACCGCGACGTGCGCGTCATCATCGACGTGCCGCCGGACTTTACGTCGAAACTGGCCGCGGGGGAGGCGACCCTGCGGGTCGTCCTGGACGGCGTGGAAGCGGCGACGGCCATGTCGACCCAGGGCTACATCGAAAGCGCCGTGTCGTCGTGGCTGCTGCGGCAGCCCGGTGCGGACAGCGGGGCGCGCATCGCCCTGGAAGCGCGCATGTGGTATAACGACGCCAATTCCAGCACGTGGTTCTTCCTGCCGGGCCTCATCATGATCATCGTGACCATCATCGGCATCATGCTGACGGCCATCGTCATGGCCCGCGAGTGGGAACGGGGCACCTTCGAATCCCTCTTCGTGACGCCCGTGCGCCCCGTGGAGCTGGTCCTGGCCAAAATCGTGCCCTATTTCTGCGTCGCCCTGCTGGGCGTCTTCCTCTGCCTCTTCCTGTCGCGCTTCCTCTTCGAAGTGCCTGTCGCGGGCTCCCTGGCCGTCCTGCTCGGCCTGACCATGGTCTACCTGATGATCGCCCTGGGCATCGGCCTCGTCATCTCCACGGTGACGAAAAGCCAGTTCCTGGCCTGCCAGTCGTCCATGCTCGTCAGCTTCCTGCCCAGCGTCGTGCTGTCGGGCTTCGTCTTTGACCTGCGCTCGACGCCCGCCGTCGTGCAGGTCATCGGCAACGTGCTGCCCTTCAGCCACTACCTGACGTGCCTCCGCTCCCTTTTCCTGTCGGGCACGAACGCGGGCCTGCTGCTCAAACAGGGCGGCCTGCTGCTGCTGTACGGCGTCTTCTTCATCGGCGCGGCCTTCACCATGACCAGAAAGAAGGTGGAATGATGAACCGCATCCAACTCTTCCTGCAGCAGCTGGCGGTCATCTGCCGCAAGGAAATCCTCGCCATCTGGAAGGACAAGGCGACACGCCTCATCATCGTCGTGCCCTGCGTCATCCTGGGCTTCCTCTTCGGCTACGCCGCCAACTACAACCTCGAGGACGCGCCGTACGCGCTGCTGGACCAGAGCCACAGCCGCGAATCCGCCGATCTGGCGGCCGCCATCGAGTCGACCCCCTTCTTCCACCGGCACGCGACGCTGCAGAACGCGTCCCAGATCGGCCGGTACATCGACGACGGCGAAGTCATCATGGCCGTCTCCATTCCGCCGGATTTCGCCTCCCGCCTGGCCCGGGGCGAAACGGCGCCGGTCCAGGTCATCACGGACGGGCGCAACACCATGATTGCCGGCCAGGCCTCGAGCTACACGGCCCGCATCATCAGCCGCTACAATGCGGAACGGACCGGCCGCCGCAGCCCCGTCACCGTGCAGATCCGCACGTGGTTCAACCCGAACCAGACGACGCGCTGGTTCTTCCTGCCGGGCATCATCGGCCTCCTGAGCTTCTCCCAGGTTTTCCTCCTGTCGGGCCTGTCCGTGGCCCGCGAACGGGAAGAGGGCACCTTCGAGCAGATCCTCGTGGCCCCCGTGGCGCCCCAGGTCATCCTCATCGGCAAAGCCGTGCCGCCCCTCCTGGTCGGCTTCATCCAGTGCACCATCCTGTTCCTTATCAGCCTCCTGTGGTTCCGGGTCCCCTTTGCCGGATCCGTCGTGACCTTCTACATCGCCGTCTTCTTCTACGTCCTCAGTTCCACGGGCCTCGGCCTGATCCTGTCCTCCGTCTCGAAGAACATGCAGCAGGTCCTGGTCTACGTCATCGTCACCATGATCCCCATGGCCCTGCTCTCCGGCATCATCACGCCGGTCAGCAACATGCCGGACTTTTTGCAGATCCTCACCTACGCCGATCCGCTCCGCTTCGGCCTGGAGCTGATCCGCCGCATCTACCTGGAAGGCCTCACGCTGGGCCAGCTGGCCTGGAACTTCGTACCCCTCATCGTCATCGCGGCGGCCTCCCTTTCCACGGCCGGCTACATGTTCCGGCACAACCTGGGGTAAGTGGTTCCGTTGTTCCGATACCGCAAAAAATCATAAAAAAAGAAGGGGGTCAGTTGTAAAATGAACTTGAACAGTTAATCAAAAAATAAAAATCCATAGTGA
>OJNU01000304.1_pt1 | contig 42878 bp, 37 predicted proteins | sample 1597941 | NCBI WGS metagenome assembly OJNU01 (sample SAMN01915228, study PRJEB22387) | human gut metagenome | isolation source: stool | host: Homo sapiens | place: USA | reverse complement strand
CACCGGACAGAGCCTTGGGCTTGCGGTCCAGCAGGTGCTCGATCTCCAGGATCTTAGCAGCCTCGTGGACACGGCGGTCGATCTCGTCCTTCGGGGTCTTGCGCAGTTCCAGACCGAAAGCGATGTTCTTGTAGACGGTCATGTGGGGGTACAGAGCGTAGCTCTGGAAGACCATGGCGATGTCGCGGTCCTTCGGGGGAACGTCGTTGATGAGGCGGCCGCCGATGTACATCTCGCCCTTGGAGATCTCCTCCAGACCGGCGATCATGCGCAGGGTGGTGGACTTACCACAGCCAGAGGGGCCGACGAAGATGATGAATTCCTTGTCCTGGATCTCCAGGTTGAAATCGGTGACGGAAGGAGCCGTAGCACCGGGGTAGATCTTGTAGATATGCTGGCAGCTGATAGAAGCCATAAAGCTTTTTCCTCCATTGATGTTGTTGCACTCAAAGGCTCAGCTTGACGATGAGCCGTTTCATTGCTATTATAATAGCAGATTATTTTGTGTTATAAAATAGCATTTTATTGATTTGAGGTGTCAGATATTGATTTACTCTCCCAGCACGACTGCCGCCCTCGGCATCGTGGAGGATGCCCAGCCGGAAGAGCCCCTCACCCTGCGGGGCGAAGGGCTCTGGGTCTGCCTCATTTCCAGCGGAAAATGTGTCGTCTCGCTGTCCGATCTCGAACTGATGCCGGCAGGTTCTGCCCTGTTGCTGCCGCCCCAGAATGCCACAGCGGGCCATCTCGTGCTGAGCCGGGGGCCGCTGACCCTCGCGCCGGAAAACGAGTGCCATCTGCTCTGCGTCCAGCTCACCGGGCAGGCAGCGGAACAGTTCCTCGCAGGGCTTTCCGAAATGCCCTTCCTCGCCCGGGGCGAGACCTGCCCGGCGGCGGCAGAGCTGATGGGGCGCCTTGCCGAAGAGCGGGACACCTCGGAGCGGGTGCGCAGTCAGCTGGCCTTCGCGCTGCTGTGCGAGCTCTCAGACGCCGACAGCGCCGCCCCTGCCCTGCCCCCGCTGGTGGCCGCCGCCATCGAGGACATCCGCAGGAACTACGCCGGGCTCTACGGCGTGGAAGAGCTGAGCGAGCGGCTGGGCGTCTCCAAGAGCCACCTCGTCCGTGCCTTTACGGCAGCGCTGGGCGTCTCGCCGGGGCGGTACCTCACCAACGTCCGCATAGAAGCCGCCATGCGTCTGCTGCTCCACCGGGAGTACACGCTGGACGTCATCGCCAGCCTCTGCGGTTTCTCGGGGGCCAACTACCTCTGCCGCGTCTTCAAAAAAACGACCGGCCAATCTCCCACGCAGTGGCGGGCGATGGCCGGTCGGAGCGCACTGCCCGAGCTTTCGCCCGAGCAGCAGCGGTTGGAACAGGAATTGTTCATTTAAGCGCTACGCTTTTTCCGCTTCAGCAGGAAGAGGGTCAGGCCGGCCGTGATGGCCTCAGAGGCCGGAAACGCGGCCCAGACGCCGTTCATCCCGAAGAGGGCGCTCAGCACCAGAGAGCAGGCCACAATGGCCACGATGCCGCGGGAAAGCGACGTCGCAGAAGCCTCTGCGGGGCGGTCCACCGCGCCCAGATAGCCGGCGGCCACGATATTGAAGCCCGCGAAGAAATAGCCGAGGAAGTAGATGCGCATCCCGCTGAAGGCATACTGCGCCATGAGGGCCGAGTTCTCACTGTTGAAGACCGCGACGATCGGCCCGGTGAACCCGAACAGAACTGCATACAGTGCCGCCGCCAGCGCAAGCGCTGTTCCGCTGCCCAGCAGCAGGAGCTTGCGGGTACCGGCGGCATCGTTTTTGCCGTAGCACTTGCTGACCAGCGGCTGTGCGCCCTGGGCCACGCCGTTGAAGATAGCCGTCGCCACCAGCGCGTAGTTCGCCACGACGCCGTAAGCCGCCACGGCCACATTGCCCGCCAAACGCAGGAGCAGCAGGTTGAAGACGGTGGTGGTCACGCCGGAGGACATCTCTCCCACGAAGCCCGAGACGCCCAGCTGGCAGCTCTGGGCCAGCAGCTTCGGCGAGGGCAGCTGCCGCACAAGGCGGACGGTGCTGCTCTTTTTGAAGAAGTGGCGGCTGCAGATCGCAATGCTCAACACCGGCGAGACTGCTGTCGCCAGTGCCGCGCCGGGCAGGCCGAGGCCCATGGGGAACATGAAAATGTAGTCGAACACCACGTTGAAGAGGCTGCCGCAGAGGGTCGCCACCATGGCCAGTGAGGGATCGCCGTCGTTGCGGACAAAAGCCGAGACGATGTAGTTGCACATGAAAAAGGGCGTGAACAGCAGGAAGATGCGGGCGTACCCCACGCCGAGTGCAACGATCTCCGCGTCGCCGCCCATGAACCGCAGCAGCACCTCGGGGCAGAAGATGCCCGCCAGCATGAAGGGCAGGGCGAACACCAGCGCCCAAAGCAGGGCGTTGGAGAAATAGTGCTCCGACCGCTCGTCGCCCTGCGCCCGGAGGATGGCGTAGCGGGTGGCCGCACCGAGGCCCAGCATGGAGCCGATGGCGAAGATGAAGTTGTAGATGGGCAGACAGAGGTTCAGCAGAGCCACACCGCTGGTGCCTGCCGCCTGCGAGATGAAGTAGGTATCGGCCAGGATGTAGCAGGACGTCCCCAGCAGGCCGAAGATGTTCTGGCTGACGTATTTGAAATACTGTTTGGTAAGGCTCATGTTCTCCTCGTCAAATGTCACATTTTTATCATTCAAATTATAGATATACTGCCATATTGCGTCAGTTTATCACAATCCGACCGAAGCTGTCAAGCTCTCCATTTGCACAAACGCCCGGATGGGTGTATACTGTAGTTTGTTTTTGAAAACAGGCAGAAGGGAGGGTGCATCATGCCGGGCAAGACTTTATACTGTCTGGGCGAAGCGTGGCTGGAATTGAACAGCACCGCACCGCTGGCGGCGGCAAAGACGTTTTCTCCCCGCATGGGTGGAAGCGCCGCCTCGCTGGCACTGGCTTATGCCGCACAAGGCGGCAGAACCTCTCTTTTAACGCAGCTTGGCGAGGATGCTTTCGGACACCGCATCACAGACGCTTTATCTACTGCCGGTGTGGACATCAGCCGGGTCTGCTTCACCTCCCGCGCCCCCACGCCGCTGCTGTTCGACGGCGGCGGCGAGACGCTGGCCTGCCGCACCCGTTCTTCGGAGCTGCTCTATGCACCCGAACAGCTGGGCGCTGGCTGGGCCGCGGATGCTGAAATGCTGGCCTTTTCCAGCGCCTGCCTCGTGGACAGTCCCTGCCGCTACACCCATCTTGCCGCGCTGGACACCGCCCGCACCGCCGGCGTGCCGGTCTGCTTTGTCCCCTCTCTCCGCCCAGCTCTCTGGCCCAGCGAGAAGACCCTGCGGGACACGGTGATGCAGTTTCTCCCCTTCGCGGACATCCTCCTCCTCACCGCCGACGAGATGGAGCTTCTGCTGGACACCCGGGAGTATCAGGTCGGACTGTTTGCCCTGCTGCGGGGGCATACCCAGCTGGTGGTGCTTGAGACAGAAGAGGGCGTCCACGCCTTTACCCGGGCAGTACACGCATTCCTGCCCGAGTTTTCCGCCCCGCCCGAAGAGCTGGCCGCACGGCTGCTGTATCAAATCTCTCAGCAGGAGCTGACCCTGAAAAAGCTCATGAAATGCAGTGCTCCGGCACTTCAGACACTTCTATAACGCCGGAAAGCCCCCGCCTTTGCAGGCGGGGCTTTCCGTTTATTCTGTCATCCGGAGGAGAATGAGCTGATCAGTGAATGAACACCGGGCCAAGCGGGTTGGTGATGGGGCTGACGTAGCCGCCCAGCAGCTTCGGAATAGCGAGGCTGATGTCAGGCACGAAGGTCAGCAGCAGCAGAGCGATGAACATGCACAGATAGAACGGGAGAGTAGCCTTGACGACCTTCTCCATGGGGCGCTTCGCAACGGCAGAGCCGATGAACAGAACCGCGCCGACAGGGGGAGTCAGCAGGCCGATACCGCAGTTCAGGACCATGATGATACCGAACTGGATGGGGTCGATGCCGATGGAGGTCGCGATGGGCAGCAGGATGGGGGTAGCGATCAGGATGATGGGAGCCATATCCATGATCATGCCCAGCACCAGGATGATGAGGTCGATGAGCAGTGCGATGATGTAGGGGTTGCTGGTGACGCTGGTGATGGCGTTTGCAGCCAGATCAGGCACGTGCAGCATGGTCAGGCAGTTGCCGAACACAGCAGAGGTGGCGATCAGGATGAGGACGATGGACAGAGTGTTGACGCACTCATCCAGAGCGTGCCAGACGCCCTTCCAGTCAAGGCCCTTGTAGACGAAGACGGAGACCAGCAGAGAGTAGATAACTGCGATAGCAGCGGACTCGGTAGCGGTGAACACACCGCCGACAACGCCGAACACGACGATGACGACTGCGGCCAGAGCCCAGATGGAGGTACCCAGCTGCTTGATGAAGCCCTTGATGGTGAAGGGAGAACCCTTGGGGTAATTCTCCTTGACGGAGATGATGTAGGAGCCGATCATCAGGACGATGGCCAGCAGAGCGCCGGGCAGGTAGCCAGCCAGGAACAGGCTGCCCACGGAGATGCCGCCGGCGGTGGTGGCGTAGATGACCATGTTATGGCTCGGAGGAACCAGCAGGCCCTCGCAGGAGGAGGTGATGGTGACAGCGGTGGAGAAGTCGGCGTCGTAGCCCTGATCGACCATCATGGGGATCATGATGGAGCCGATGGAAGCGGTATCTGCAGAAGCAGAACCGGAAATGCCGCCGAAGAAGTAGGAAGCAACGATGTTGACCATTGCCATGCCGCCGCGCATCCAGCCGACGCAGGCGTCAGCCAGAGCGATCAGCTTTTCGGAGATGCCGCCGCTGCCCATGAGGACGCCCATGGTGATGAAGAACGGGACGGCCATCAGGCTGAAAGACGAGATGCCCTTGACCATCAGGCGGCAGACATCGGTCAGTGCCTGACCCTGCACCATCATGCACAGCACGCTGGACAGACCAACGGCGTATGCGATGGGGAAGCGCAGGAAGATCATGACGAAGAAGCTGACAAGAAGGACAACGATTGCCAGTGTCTGGACTGTCATATTAGTTCTCCTCCTTTACAAAAATGCTCTTGATGTGGTTGTACAGTGCCTCGATTTCGAAGATGATCATGGCGACACCTGCCAGAGGCACGGGGAAGTACATCCAGAAACGGCTCAGCCAGGGCATCGAGACATAGAAGCCGCGGCCGCCCAGGGTGGTGGCGTAGTTCCAGCCCACAACCAGCATGATGAGGCCGAGGATGCAGACCGCCAGATCGGCGAGGATGTCCAGCACCTTGACGGCGATCTTGGGCAGATAGACGTCAAATGCGGTCATGCGGATGTGTGCGCCGCGGCGGATGGCCAGAGCAGCACTCAGCACGGCCATATAGCTCATGCAGGTCAGAACGACTTCTTCAGACCATGCGGGGTCCGGGATGAACGGGACGTAACGACCAATGACCGACATGGTGGTGATGAGAATATCCACGATCAGCAGAATCTTGCAGATAAACAGGACCACTTTGTAGGTGACGTCGTACGCCGGCTTGATCTTATCCAGAGTGGTAAAGATTTTCGGCATAGGATCTCCTCCATACTCTTATAAAAAGCCCGGCGGGTCTGCGGGCGTATCCCGTAGTCCCCCGCCGGGCTATGTACTACTTCAGGATAAAGGCGCTTTTATCAGGCCTTCATATCCAGCAGCTGCTGATACAGCTCAGCCTGATCAGAGGTGTTCTCGCTGATGACCTTAGCGCAAGCCTCCTGCCAGGGAGTCTTATCGGGGACATCGACGACGTTGCAGCCGGAAGACTTCAGCTCGTCGAGGACCTTGTTCTCAGCGGTCTCGGACAGGTCAGCGTTGAAGGCCTGCGTATCCGCAGCAGCCTCCATGACGGCAGCCTGCTGGTTCTCGGTCAGCTTGTTCCAGGCGTTGTCGGTGATGACAGCCTGCACAGCGCCCAAAGTATGGCCGTCGAGGATCAGGTTGTTAGCGACCTCGGGGAAGGCGTTGGACTTGTAGTTTGCGATGGGCTGCTCAGCGCCATCGACAACGCCGGTCTGCAGTGCGCTGTACAGCTCGCCGAAGGAAACGACGGTGGGGTTAGCGCCCAGGCCCTCGACCATGCCGTTCATGACGGGGTCGTTGGACACACGCAGCTTCAGGCCCTTGAAATCAGCGATGCCGGAAACAGGCTTGACAGTGAAGAAGTGACGGAAACCCTCTTCGCCGTAGAAGATACCACGAACGGGCAGGCCCAGCTCCTGGGGCTCGTTCAGGAACTCAGGTGCCAGCTCGCTGTTGGCGAAGTTCCAGAAGTGTGCGCGGTTCTCGAAGGTGAAGGGGATGGACAGCAGCTTGGACTTGTTGCAGCCGTAGCTGGTCAGTGCGAAAGCGGAGATACGGCTGATGTCGATGGAGGTGGAGCCGCCGAGGATAGCGTCCAGAACGTCGTTCTCAGAGCCCAGAACGCCGGAAGCCTGCACATCGACGACGACGGAGCCGCCGGTCAGCTCTTCGACCTTCTCCTTGAAGTGAGAACCGGTCTGGCCGACGATGGTATCCAGCGGGTTGACCTCGGCGTAGACCAGAGTCACCTTCGGGTCGGAAGCAGCAGCTGCGGCATCACCGGCGGGAGCGGTGGAAGCTGCAGCAGAGGTAGCGGTAGAAGCAGCAGTGCTGTTGCTGGAGCCACCGCAGGCGGTCAGTGCCAGAGCAGCGGCGGAAACACCGGCTGCTGCCAGAAAGCTGCGACGAGAAATCTTCTTCATGATAAAATCCTCCTTAGATTTTCCTCATTCAGGGCGGTGCGCTCTGCACGGGTCGCACACCGTCCGTTCATTTACTGTACACACTTTAGCAAAAATTTTTAGTCAGAACAAGAGCTTATGAAAAATGTCCTGTTTTTCAAAAAAATGTGAGAAACACTTTTGTGCATTCCTTACAAACCACGGTGCAGTTTATTCAGCACACTGCCCAACGAGATGAATACAATGTAATATCTCTGGTACTTTTCAGGCTTCGCGAATGCGCTGGATGAGGCGGCTCTGCTCCTCAAAAGCCGCGTACATAGGCTCGACTGCCGCCCGGAAGCGGGCTTTCTCGGCGGCGGAGAGGGTCGTCACCTCCACGCCCCATTCCCGCATATGCTTCTCGGCGCTGGCCTCCCGCTCCGCCCAGAGGCGGCGTTCGGCCAGAGCGCTCTCCTTTCCGCAGGTGCGGATGATGTCCGGGAAGCGTTCGTCCAGCTCTGCCAGCTTTTCCATCGCGGCCTCGCTGGCCAGCTGCAGCTCCGGCACGCGGGCATGCTCATCCTTTAAGAAATAGGGGGCCACCTCGTAGTGGCCCATGGCCTCATAGCTGGGCCAGTTGTTTTCCGCGCCGTCTATCTCGGCGTTGTGCAGGGCTGCATAGACCCGGCTGTAGACCACCTGCGCGGGCTTTGCGCCGAGGTCCAGTATCATCTCGCTCATCATGTCCGACTCCTGCACCCGGAGCGTCAGCCCCGCGAGGTCCGCCAGCGTCTCCACCTTTTCGCGGGTGTAGAAGCTGCGGACACCGGCGTCGAACCACGACAGGCCCACGAGGTCCATCGCGCCGAGGCCGGAGAGGAATTCATCGCCGATCTCACCGTCCAGCACCCGCCACATCTGGGGCGCGTCGGTATAGAGAAAAGGCAGCTGCAATACGCTCAGGGCCGGCTGATACTCGGCCAGCTGGCTCAGAGAGACGCGGGCAAAGTCGATGCCGCCGTACTGCATCTGCTCGATGACGCTCTGTTCGGCCCCCAGCTCCCCGCCGCTGTAGACCACGACTTTGACCCTCCCCTCCGTCCGCTCGGCCACGAGGTCGGCAAAGGCCAGAGCGGCCTGAGTGGTGGGATAGTCCTCGGGCTGGTTCTCGGCGTAGCGCAGGATGAGCTCCGGGCCGGTGTACTCTTCCGTCTTGCTGCAGCCCACAGCGCCCAGCGCCGTACAGGCAGCCAGTGCCAGCACACTGCGGCGGGAAATCATCCGCCCGCTCACAGCCCGGCCTCCGGGTCGGCCTTTGCCTTCTGACCGGCCTGACGGCGGTACTGGGTGGGAGTCATGCCGGTGCGTTTCTTGAACGCCCGGGCGAAGTAGCTGGCGTCCTCGTAGCCCACCATCGACGCCACCTCCGCCGAGGAGCGGAAGGGGTCGGCCAGCAATTCCTTTGCCGCGTTGATGCGCAGCTCGGTGAGGCAGTCGAGGAAGTTCATCTTCTGATACTTCTTGAACTGCGCCGACAGGTAGGCCGGGCTGATGTGCAGGATCTCGCCCACGCTGTCCAGCGACAGATCGAACATATAATTATCCTCGAGGTAGCGGCGGACATGGGCCATGACGAGGGCCGTCTGGCTGTTCTCGCCCTCCTCGGGGGCGTCTTCCGCCTCTTCTTCGGTCTCCGTCTGCTCCGGCTGGGGCTGGGCGGCGGCCAGCTCTTCCAGCTTCCGCTCCGTCTCGATCTGCCGTATAGCCCGACGCACCGAGGCTTCCAGCTCGTCGGGGTCCACCGGCTTGAGCAGATAGTCGCAGGCCCCCAGATGCACCGCCTCATGGGCATACTGGAACAGGCTGTAGGCTGTGACGAAGATGACCCGGCAGGAAGGCCGCTGGGCCAGCACGGCGCGGGCAGCGTCGAGACCGCTCATGCCCGGCATCTCAATATCCATCAGGATGAGGTCCGCGCCCCACAGCACCGCCGTGTCGGCAGCTTTGCGGCCATTTTCCGCCACCTCCAGGACCACTTCCCGCTCAAAACGGCGCTGGACCAGCTCTGCAAGCGCCTCCCGCTCCAGCTTTTCGTCATCCGCGATCAACAGGCGTATCATCGTCCAAATCCTCCTCCAAAAGTTCTACAAGGGGCAGGTACATACTGATGGCCGTTCCCCGGCCCGGGTGAGAGCGGATGACCAGCCGCCCCCGTTTATCCAGAAGCCGCAGCCGTGCGGCCACGTTATAGACGCCGATATGCTCCCAGCGCTCCCCGGGCTGGGCCAGCGCGGCTTTCAGCTGGGCCAGCTGTTCGGGCTGAATGCCCACGCCGTTGTCGCAGACGTTGATATAGAGCAGCCCCTTATCCCGCAGCGGGTTGATGCGGATGCGCACCACGCCGCCCTCTTCCTTGGGCGAGATGCCGTGCTTGAAGGCATTCTCCACGATGGGCTGCAAGATGAAGGACGGCACCATCGTCTCCGTCAAATCGAGGGAGTCGGAGATGCGCCACACCATCTTCACACGGTCGCCGAAGCGGACGTGATAAATGGAGTAATACTCATCCACGATGCGCACTTCCCGGGCCAGCGGCACCTGCTCGTCGTTGCTCATCAGGCTGTAGCGCAGCAGGTGCGACAGAGCCGTGATGAGGGCCTGAGTGCGGCAGGCTTTTTCCTGTCCGGCAGTCTGTAAAATGACGTTCAGGGTGTTGAAAAGGAAATGGGGGTCGATCTGGCTGCGCAGCTGCTGCAAACGGCTGCGCTCCATCCGGTTCTGCAATTCCAGAGCTTCCGTCTTCTGGCGGTGGAGCTCCCGCTCCATCTCGTTTTTCTCCCGCAGGGTGGTCACCTGCTCGGCCATCGAATGCTTCATGTGGTTGAAGGCTTCGGTCAGCTGGGCCATTTCCGGCTGACGGGGCGCAGGCAGGTCGGGCGAATCAAACTCGCCCCGGGTGACCTCCCGGGAGGCACCGATCATCTGCTGCACCGGGGTCAGCAGTGTCAGCACCGAGAAGGCCATGACGCAGCCCAGCGCAAGGCAGAGCGCCACCACGACGGTCTGCACCCATTTCACCCGGTCGCTGAGGGCCGACACGGTGGTGTAAGTCCCCTGAGCGTCGGTGATGGCCGTGTTCAGCAGCTGCTGGGTATACTGGCGCAGATAGCCGCCGCAGGGTACGATTTTATTATAGTAGAGCTGGGCGGCTTTCGTATCCTGACCGGCGGCCACCGCTTCTTCCAGCTGGTCCACCAGTGCGGTGTAGCTGTCGTAGGTAGTGGAAACGGCATTGTAGAGCAGATACTGCTCTTCACTCACAGTGCCAAGGTCGCTCTCGATGCGCCAGAGCCATGCGTTGGTGACGGAAAAGGCGCTGTGGAGCTCCTCTGTCAGCGCTTTGGCATCGCCGTACTCCCAGCGGTAATCTTCCATGGCCGAAAGACTCCGCTCCACGCCGTTCTGAAAGCGGCTGATTGCGTTGAAGTTGCCCATCTGGTCGTCCAGTTCCCGCAGCACGGTGCCGGACTGGTAAAAGCTCAAGAATATCTGCCCCGCCAGCGCCAGAAAAAACGCTGCCAGGCAAAGACTGATCTGCCCTTTCAGGGTCATCCTGCGCCCCACGCACCCATCCTCCTTCTCTGTGATATTCTGCCGCGCATCTTCCGCCTTATCCGGCCTGTCCGCCGTCAAAGCGAAAGCTCCATAAACTTTCTTTTTCGTCCTATTTTAGCACATTTTAGGGCATCTGCGCAATATCATCCTTGATTGTTGGAAAATAATATGGTACTATGACCAAAAAGGAGGGTATTTTTATGTCTCAGCCGATCTCCGTTTCCGTCCAGATGGATGCTGCATCCTTCCACGATTTTGCCGCCTTTGACCTGCTGCGCCACCACAAGGCGTGGCACCGGCCTCTGGTGTTCACGGCCATTTTGCTGGTGTCTGCCGGCTTCTGCCTGTCGCAGGTTGGCCAGAAAGACGGCGCAGCCCTGCTCACGGTGGTGCTGGCCGTGGTGGCTCTGGGCGTGCCGGCCGTCTACTTCTGGACGTTCTTCCACTCCCTGAGCCTCCAAATCAAAAAGATGGGCCTGCCCCGCCCCTTCTACCGGCTGCTGCTGGACGACGAAGGACTGTCGGTCTGGATGGCCGGCGAGCAGGACAAGCCTGAGGCGAGCCGCAAGTATGCGTGGCACGATATGCATCTGGCCTACCGCACCCCCAACGCCATTTACCTCTATGTCCAGCAGAATCAGGCCTATCTGCTGAACGACAGCCTCGACGCCGCATGGAGCCTGCTGCAAGCCTCCCTCCCGGCAGAGCGCCTGCATGATATGCGATAAGAACGTCAAAAGCCCATCGCACAGCTGTGCGATGGGCTTTTTTGCGTCAGCAAACAAAAACAGGCAGCGCCGTGGAAAGGAGGAGAAAGCGGCGCTGCCTGTGTATGAGAACTCCTAAACATTTGCGGCTGCTAGGAGGTTGTTGGTAGTCTGTCCGCCGCCGTGGCTATTGCCTCGCATAGGTGGGGGACAGTATTTTTTTAGGGGCGCGGCACCCGCTGCGGGGCTGCGCATGAATCCTGCCTGCATGGCATTTATGGAAAGTCAAAAGCCGGAGATGGGGGATCTCGTTCTTGTCTTCCCGACTGCACCTTTATTGTACCGGATAAAAATGGAGTTTCTTTGAGTTAGTTTTGAACAATCTGCAAACAAGATGTGGAAAGTCCGAGGGCTTTCTTTTTCGTTCTGCTTGACATTCGGCACAGAACGATGTATTGTTAAGTTTATTGTGAAATACCTATGAAATTCCTGCATTTTTGAGGGAGGAGACACTATGGCCGCAACGGTACAGCCGCAGCAGGAAAAGACCCTGCTCATGACCGAGGGCAGCATCTGGAAAAGCATCCTGCTCTTCTCGGTGCCGCTCATCCTGGGCAACCTGCTCCAGCAGCTTTACAACACCGCCGACTCCATCATCGTCGGCAACTTTCTGGGCAGCAACGCTCTGGCCGCTGTGGGTTCCAGCGGCTCACCCATCTACCTGCTCATCGGTTTCAGTCAGGGCGTGGCCGTCGGCGCCGGCGTCGTCGTGAGCCAGTACCTCGGCGCAAAAGATAAAAAGGAAACGCGCATCGCCGTCCACACCTCGCTGGCCATCGCGGTCATCCTCGGCCTCATCCTGACGGTAGGCGGCATCGCCGTCAGCCGCAGCCTGCTGGTCTGGATGAACACCCCCGAAGAAGTTCTCGGCGACGCCGTGACTTACATGAAGCTCTACTTCGGCGGTGTGCTGTTCAGCGTCGTCTACAACATGGCAGCCGGCATCCTCAACGCGGCGGGCAACTCCCGCCGCTCTGTCATCTACCTCGCCTGCGCTTCCATCACCAACATCATCCTTGACCTCGTGCTCATCGCCGGGCTGAAGATGGGTGTGGCGGGTGCGGCCATCGCCACCGACATCAGCCAGCTGGTCTCCTGTGTGCTGAGCCTCCGCTTTCTGATGAAGGTGGACGCCGACTACAAGGTGGAGCTTTCCGCCATCCGGCCCGATCAGCGGATGACCTCCCGCATCATCCGCATCGGCCTTCCCACCGGCATCCAGAACATGGTCATCTCTTTCTCGAACGTACTGGTGCAGTCCAGCGTCAACAGCTACGGTGCCGCCGCCATGGCAGGCTTTGCGGCCTATATGAAAATCGACGGCTTCAACATCCTGCCCGTCACCAGTTTCAGCATGGCAGCGACGACCTTTGTGGGCCAGAACTATGGTGCAGGCAACCTCAAACGAGTGAAGAATGGCATGTGGGTCACGCTGGGCATGGGCGTGCTCTACACCCTCTGCACCGGTGCTCTGCTGCTGACGTTCCAGAATCCCATCATGCACCTGTTCACCTCCGACGAGACGGTGGTGGCCTTCGGGTGCAGCGCCATGCACTACTTCTGCCCCTTCTACTTCCTGCTAGCCATCCTCCACGGCATGGCGGGCGCAGTGCGCGGCACCGGCCGCAGCGTGCCGCCGATGGTGGTGCTGCTCATCTCGCTCTGCCTCTTCCGTGTGGTGTGGATCCAGTTCGCCCTCCCCTTCTTTGCGGGCATCGAGGGCGTGTTCGTCCTCTACCCGGTGTCGTGGGCGCTGGGTGCCGTGCTGATGGCCCTCTACGCATGGAAAGGCAGCTGGATGACTTACGAGCATTCCTGACAGGAACCGGGAACCATTCCATTTTTCCATTCGCCTTTTGGGGACGTCTGTGGTATCTTATAGGTAAAGAAACAGCAAACCCGGTATCTCAGGAGGATTCATGCAGACAACAAAACCCGAAACCGCACAGCAGCGCCCCACCGGCGCACGAATGGCCCTGCTTATGCTTCTTTACTTTATCAAAATCGGCGCGTTCACCTTTGGCAGCGGATGGAGCATCATTGCCCAGATGGAGCGGGAGTTCGTGGACGAGCGCGGCTGGATGACCAAGAGCGATCTTCTGGAGCTCATCGCCGTGGGCAAGAGCCTGCCCGGCATCATGGTGGCGAACATCACTCTGCTCTTCGGCTATCAGATGGCCGGGGTGCTGGGCGGCATCTGCGCGGCCATCGGCCTGTGCATCCCCGCCGTCGTCACCCTTACCATCGTGACGGCCATCTACGACGCCATTAAAGATAACTACTGGGTCTGGTCGGCCCTCAAAGGCGTCCAGTGCGCCGTGGCCCCCATCATCGGCGGCGCGGCCATCTCTCTCGGCAAAGATGCTCTGACCAGCGCAATGCCCATCATCATCTGTGCCGTCGCCTTTGTGCTCTGTTACTTTACGTCCATCAGCAATCTGACGCTGGTGGTGGCCGGTGTGGTCATCGCACTGGTCTGGATGGGGGTGAGCGAACATGGCCATGTTTGAGACCCTCGTTCAGCTCTTCGCCGCGTTTGCGAAAATCGGCTTCACCAGCTTCGGCGGCACCTCCATGATCCCCCTCATCATGGATGAAATGTCCTCCCACGGCTGGATGACGGACGCCGATTTGACGAACCTCATCGCCATCGCCGAGATGACACCCGGCTCTCTGGGCGTCAACGCCGCCACCTTTGCAGGCACCAAGACCGCCGGGATGCCAGGCGGCGTCTTCGCGGTCCTGGGCGTCCTGAGCCCCACCCTGACGCTGACGCTTCTGGCTGCGGCGTTCTTCCAGAAGTTCCGCACCAGCAAGGTCATGAGCTACATCATGAAAATCGTCAAGCCTGTCTGCATCGGCATGGTGCTGGGTGTTCTGGTGGGCCTCTGCCGCCAGACCTGCATCACCGAGGCAGGCGGCATCAGCCTGCCGGGCATCGCCATCGGCATCCTCTGCTTTGTGCTGCTCCAGAAATTCAAGCTCAGTGTGCCGAAGGTCATCGGCATCGCGGCGGTGCTGGGGCTGGTGTGCTTCGGGGTGTTTTAACCAGCTTTCCTTCAGCTCTTAGGCTCTCCCTTTGGGAGAGGCATTTGCTCTACTTAAAGCAAAAGCATCCGCAGCACCCTCGCCGGGTGTCTGCCGATGCTTTCTTTCTATATTATTCTTATTATTTTACCGCCAGCGGCGACGGCCTGATACTCACTTCTCCGTGGCAAAGCGCCTCGGTGCGGCCCCCTTCCCGCTGCACGATGAGCCGCCCGGCGTCGTCGATGGCCACCGCCTTTGCGGCGTAGCTCTCCGTCCCGGTGCAGACCGTGACCCAGTGGCCCGGCACAAAGCACCGGGCGCGGTACTCGTCCAGACAGTCGAAGGCCGGGCAGAGACCCAGCAGTTCCCGGGCGATGGCCCCGGCCAGTGCCGCCCGGCTCACCGGTGCAGGCCCGCCGGGGTAGAGACTGCCCGCGATGGGCCGCAGCTCCTCGGGCCAGTCCTCCGGGCGGGAGGTCAGGTTCAGGCCGATGCCCACCACCAGCCATTCCAGCTGGCCGCTCTCGATGTCGGCCCCGGCTTCCGTCAGGATACCGCAGACCTTCTTGCCGTTATAATAGAGGTCGTTGACCCACTTGATGCCCAAGTCCAGCCCGCAGAGCCGCTTCACAGCCCGGCAGACGGCCACCGCCGCGCTGACGGTGACGGCCTGCGCCTCGGTCATGGGCAGGCCGGGCCGCAGCACCAGCGAGAGATAAATGCCTTTCCCCGCCGGGCTCTCGAACCGCCGCCCCAGCCGGCCCCGGCCCGCCGTCTGCTGACTTGTCAGCACCATCGTACCGTGGGGCGTACCCTCGAGGGCCAGCGTCTTGGCCGTGCGGTTGGAACTTTCCAGCTTGTCGTAGAGGTAGATGGGGGCGTCGTACTCCCCCACCGCCTCGGCGCAGAAGGGGTCGCCGCCCGCCAGCCGATAGCCCCGCCGGGGGGCGGCTTCCAGCGCATAGCCCTGAGCCGCCAGTGCGGCCGCAGCCTTATGGACAGCAGCGCGGCTCACACCCAGCTGCTGCGCCAGCTGCTGGCCGGAGATGCATTCGCCCTGGGCGGCGGAGAGCGCCGCCAGAAGTGCCTGTTTTGTGGCAGAGGCCATCGTGTTTTCTCCTTTGTGAGGTTTGATAAGGCCATTCTACCATATTTTCAAAATTTTTCCCACGATTTTGCAGGTTTTGGCCCCACTGATTCGTATCGATAGACAGAGCGCTTGAAATGCCGGGCAGAAAGGAGGCGGAGAGCAGCCATTGAATGCACTGGAATTTGACAGGCTGGTACAGAAGTACCAGCCCCTCGTCTACACCATCTGCCGTCAGCTGGTGGCAGATGAGGGCTATGCGCAGGATCTGACGCAGGAGACTTTTCTCTCTGCATGGCGGAGCATGGACCGCTGTCCTGCCGGATACGAAAAGCAATGGCTGGCCCGCATCGCCTCCAACAAAGCCAAGGATTACTTACGCAGCGCCTGGGCGCGCCGGGTGAACACCCCCGGCGACGATGTACTTGCACTTGAGGGCGCACCGCCCGGCAGCGAGCCGGAAGCGCAGGTGCTGGAAGCTCTGGGCGAAGAGGAGCTGACGCAGCGCATCCTCGCTCTGCGGGAGCCCTACAAGACGCCCTGCCGCCTCATGCTGCTGGAACAGCACACCGCCGCCGAAGCCGCCCGGCTCTGCGGCAGGCCCCAGAAAACAGTGGAGGCGCAGGTCTTCCGGGCAAAAAAGATGCTGGCCGCGCAGCTGAGCGCCGCCGGAAAGGAGGGCTTTTAAGATGGAATTGTTCCGTGAAGACGGCTGTCTGAGCGACGAAGGGCTGCACGCCCTCACCGCCGGGCAGCTGGACGAGCTGGGACGGCTGGAAGCCGCCGAACATCTCGCCTACTGCGACAAATGCACCGACCGTTACACCGCACTTCTGACCGCCGACGCCCTCACCGACCCGCCCCGGGATGTCCGCCGTACCGTGATGAGCACCATCTGGGTGCGGCTGATGCAGAGCACCTATGGCCGGGCTGCGGTGGCGGGCGTCGCCGCCGTGTTGGCGTTGACCATGTGGCGTACCGGAGCGCTGACCTTCGTCACCGACCACGGCAGCGACCTGCAGGCTCTCCTGCCCACAGTCCAGGTCACCCTGCCGGAAAAACAGCCCCCGAAGCTTCTGCCCGAAAAGCTGGGCAGGCCCGTGACTTCCCGCCCCGGCGAGAACATCTATACCCGCGTTTCCTCTGTGCTGGAAAGCCTGCTGAACGCGGCAGAAAACATAAAATCATAAAACAAGGAGATCGTTATGCTGAAAAACGGATTTTTGACCTTCTGCTGTGCGTTTATCCCCGGCGCAGGCCAGATGTATCAGGGTTACATGAAGCGGGGCCTCTCCCTTATCCTCACGGCCTGCCTCATCGGGATGGTGAGCTCACTGCTCAACCCGGTGCTGCTCCTGCTGGTGGTGGTGTGGATGTACAGCTTCTTTGACACCTTCAACCTCCGGGCGCAGATCATCGCGGACACCGCGCCGGAGGACGACTACCTTGTCCACTTCGACCCCCGCGACAAGCGGCTGGCCCGAGCTCTGCTGGACAGCCACAAGCTGGTGGGCTGGCTGCTCATCGCCTTCGGCGCGCTCATCGCCTACCAGAACCTCATCATGAACACTCTCGGCGACCTCGTCTACCGCTGGGGCCACTCCTCCCCCGTTTTCCGCGCCCTCTATCTCGTCATGGCCAGCCTGCCGGATGTGGTGGTCTGTGTGGTCCTCATCGTCTGCGGCGTCTGGCTGGTGAAAGGCCCCCATCCGGCCAAAAAGCCGGATGCTTCCAAGGATGTCCCCGAGGATGCCGATTTCTGTGAGTATCACGCCGACGCGGCCGCGCAGCCGGAGAACGCTCCTCTGCTCTCCGGCCCGGTGGTGAACGAAAACGAGGTGACGGACGATGGCTTCGACCACGAACACGACGAATAAGCCGCTCCGCCGAGTCGGCACCCTGACGCTGGGCGTCTGCCTCATCGCGGCAGGTGTGCTCTTCCTGTTCTGCCGCTTCCTTCCCGGCCTGCCGTGGATGGTCATCTGGCAGGTGCTCCCTGCGGCGGGTCTCATCCTGCTCGGGTGTGAGGTGCTCTACTTTTCCGCCCGACCCGGCGAATGCCGGTGCGACTTCAGCTCTGTAGTACTCTGCCTGCTGCTGATGGGCGGATGCTTCGGCGTCTCGACCTTGATGCTGGTCGTCCAGATGCTGGGCAATGGATATACCATTCACCTGTGATACAAGAAAGCCTGTGCAGTCTCCCGGCCCGGGAGCGTGTGCACAGGCTTTTTCGTTTGAAGAGAGAGGCTTACTGTACGCCGGTCAGCTCAGCCAGCTTGTGGTAGATCTCGGTGTTGTCGAAGACGCCGCGGAACTTCTCCGCACCAGCGCCCAGCGCATAGATATTGACCATCGCGCCGGTGTGGGCATAGGTGGTGTGGTCCATGCCGGACTTGTGATTGATGGTGTGGCAGATGGCCATGCTGAAGGGGATGTAGGTGCCGTACAGCTCATAATCCTGCTGGCTCATCTCCTTCTGGGCGGCAGCGCCGACTTCCAGCGTCCGCTCGTAGGCTTTGCGCAGATTCTCCACCTCGTAGTCGGTCAGCAGCAGCTTGCCTGCACTGGCAGCATCGGGGTCGGTGGGAAGGGTCAGGCCGAAGTTTGCCTTCACGTCGGCCATGGCGGCCTCGAAGGGAGTCTTGTTGGCGATGTAGCCCTTCACATAGGTGGAGTCGAACTTGGCGTAAGACATCTTCTGGTGGGTGAGGTTGGTCAGGAAGGTGTCGTAGTTGGTGGTCTTGTAGCCGATGGCCATGCCGCCCGTCTCGTGGTCTGCGGTGACGAGGATGAGGGTGTCGTTGGGGTGGGCGTTGTAGAAGTCCACAGCGGCCTGCACGGCGTTGCTCATCTCCAGCACATCGTGGATGGAAGCGGCGGCATCGTTGGCATGGCAGGCCCAGTCGATCTTGCCGGACTCGGTCATCAGGAAGAAGCCCTTCTTGTTGTCCAGCAGCTCGATGCCCTTCCTGACGTAGTCGGTCAGCTGCCACTCGCCTGCGGCGGCGTCCATGGCGTAGTTCATGGCTTTGCCGTCGGCCAGTGCCTCGGCGATGATGAGGGTCTTGCCTGCACCGGCTTTGAGGGCGGCAGCGTCTGCCTGACGGGTGACGACGTTGTAGCCGTTCTGGGCAGCGATCTCGTGGTTGTTGGGGCCGGTGCCGTCGCCGTTCACCTTCTGGAACTCGCCGCCTGCGAAGTACTCGAAGCCAGAGGCGGCCAGCTCTTTGCCGATGGCGTAGTAGTTCTTGCGGGTCTTCTGATGTGCATAGAAGGCGGCAGGGGTGGCGTGGTCGATATTGACGGTGGACACGACGCCCACCTTGTAGTTCTTCTGGGCGTGGAGCTTCTCGGCGATGGTCTCATACGGCACATCGCGGGTCCACGGGCACATATTGATGACGCCGCTCTCAGTCTTGTGGCCGGTGGCGATGGAAGTGGCAGTGGAAGCGGAGTCGGGGCAGAAAGAAGTGCTGTCGTAGGTGGTTACACTGCCCACCTCGGGGAACTGAGTGAAGCTCAGCTCGCCCTCGACGACAGCGCCGTTGTTCTCCACCGTACCCTTATAGAATCGGGCGGACTGTATCTGGGCCGTACCCATACCGTCGCCGATGAAGAGGAAGACATACTTGGGTTTGCCGCCGAACACGCCCAGCAGTCCGTTCTCTTCCTCTGCTGCGTTGGCGGCATTGGGGGCAGCGGCGTTGGCAGCGGCAGGCGCTGCGGCCAGCATACCGGCGGCGGATGCAAAGGCACCGGCCTTCAAAAAGCTGCGGCGGGACATTTTATTCTCTTTCATGCGAAAGTCCTCTCTTTCCATGAGCCTCATGGCTCCTTCTCTCTTTTTCGATTTACCGGGAACGGCCTTATTCTACCGCCGCAGCCGCCCGGCCCGAAACCATGCGGACGCAAAATCGGCGTAAAACCCCGGCGGCGGCTTTGGGCCGTCTGTAAAAAAGAAGACTTCTGCTGCGCAAAAAGCGCCCCTCCGGTAAAACGGAAAGGCGCTTTTGTATGTTACAGGTCAATTATGCGTTGAACTTTTCCTCGTTCAGCAGACCCTCGCTCTTGGCCACGCAGATGCTGGCGACAGCGTCGCCCACAACATTCAGGGAGGTGACGAGCATCTCGATGGGGCGGTTGATGGCGAGGATGAGGGAGTAGGCCAGCAGGGCGCTGTCATTCACGAAGCCCGCACCGGACAGGATGGTGAAGAGGATGACGGCCCCTGCGCCGGGGGCGGCAGGCGTCCCCACCGAGGCCAGCAGAGCCAGCAGCGCGACCACGACCAGCTGGGCGGGAGTAACGGTGTAACCGGCGCAGCCTGCGATGAAGACGGTGGCCACCACCTGCATGATGGCGGTGCCGTCCATGTTGATGGTCATGCCCAGAGGCAGGACGAAGGAGGCGATGGACTCATCGACGCCGAAATCCTCGGTGCAGACCCTGATGTTCAGGGGGAGAGTGGCTGCGCTGGAAGAGGTGGAGAAGCCGAAGACGGCCACGTTGGCGATCTTCTTAATGAAGGTGATGGGGTTCTGCTTTGCGCCCAGCGCCACCACCAGAGGATAGGCCACCAGCAGGAAGACGAAGAGCAGGGCCACCGTGACCACCACATACACCAGAGCGGGCTTGAGGTAATCAATGCCGTAGATGGCGAAGGTGCGGGTCAGCAGCACAAAGACTGCAAAGGGCGCGAAGTTTGTGACGACGAAGTTCAGGAAGACCACCACCACGTCGTTCACCTCGCCCAGCAGACGGCGGAGGGTGGAAGTACGGCTCTCACCCAGCACATTCATGCTCAGGCCCACAGCCACCGCGAGGAAGACGGAGGAAAGAACAGCATTGTTGCTGCCGAAAGCCGTGACGATGTTGGAGGGGATGACATTCAGCACCACATTCAGGGGGTTGGAACCGGTGGAGCCGGCGGCTTCCGTCAGGCCCTCGATGTGAGCGTTGAAGAGGCCCATGGAATAGGTGGCGTAGCCCACGCATCCGGCCAGTGCCAGCGCCATAAAGGAGCAGAGCAGGAACCAGAAGAGGGTCTTGGCCGAGATGCGGCCCATGGTGCGGGTATCGGCAATGCTGCCGATGGCCAGCGCGATGGAGGTGAAGACCATCGGGATGATGACCAGCTGCAGTGCTTTGATGAAGAGCTGTCCGATGATGTAGAAGAGGCCGAGCGCACGTTCCGCGCCCTCTGTGGTGATGTCCTGGAAGAGCAGGTCGTTGATGGTCTGCCAGATGCCGCTGTTGCCGGAAGCCACGAGCTTTTCGCGCAGCATCATAAAGGCAAAGCCTGCCGCCAGACCGCAAACCAGAGACACCGCCATCTTTCTTGCCAGTGCCGCGCCGCTGTTCTTATTTTTTTCCATACGATTTTCCTCACTTTTGTCCATTTCCCAGTGTGTTTCGTTCACATTCGACCTATCCTACCACGGCAAACTGTTTGACGCAAGGGAAAAATCGGCTTTTCAGGCGATTTTTTCGCAAAAGTATGACGCATGAAAATTTGATATAAAAATTACGTTTTGGATAAAAAGAAACCTCTCCGTCTCGCCTACGGCGTGACGGAGAGGTTTGATCTTATGTATTGTCTGCGCCCAGCTCTGCGGCTTCCAGCACCTTGATGCCTTCGGCCTCGAACGCGGCGCGCAGAGCCTCGGCAAAGCCGGGGCGCGGCACCTTGTTCTTGACGCAGAGGGTGATGATGCCATGCAGGCTGGTGCATTCCAGACCGATGGAAGCGCCGTCCGCCGGCACCCAGGTCTGGAAGTCCTCGATGTACCGGGTCAGCTCCGGGCTGGACGGGGCGAAGGGGTCGCCCAGATAGCTCACCCAGAAGTCCGCCGGGAAGCCGCTGATGTACTCGCCCATCTGGAAGATGCGCTTTTTGATGCTGAGGCTGGCTTTCTGCTGGTAGACCCGGTAGACCCAGCCCATCTGCTCCGCAATACGGAACAGTTTTCGCTCAGCGGAAAGGTTCTCTTTCAGGTCAGCGTCCACGCCCACGGCCACTTCGGCCAGCGGAGCATCTGCCGTCAGCGGCAGCTTGCGCTGGAAGGATGCCACGCAGTTGTAGAGGGCGTTCGGCGCACCCAGCGCGTCGCGGGCGTCTGTCGAGTAGCTGTAGAGCACCTCGTCCTTGTCCAGATACACCCGCACCGCCTTACAGAGCAGAGCCGTGAGGGTACTGAAAGGCTTGACGCCGCAGCGGAGGGCGGCGTCCACAAGCCCCGCCTTTTCCAGCCGGATGCGGCAGCAGGTGGGCGTCTCTTCAAAGGTCTGCACCACGGGGCGCTGCATATCGTTGGCCACCTGACTCTCGGGGTACTTTGCAAGGATGTCCTCGATGTCGTAGGCAGGGTCCGTCTCAAGGGTCTGGCCCTCGAAAGCCGTGCCGTACCGCAGGTTGCAGTAGAACTGCAGCACCATGGTCAGGAAGGGTGCTATGCCCCGGCCATCGGTCAGGAAGTGGAACCAGTCAAAGTAGACGACTTTCCCCTCATAGCTCAGGGCAACAGTAAAGCCGTTCTCGTCCGGAAATTCGGGCTTTGCGCTGCCCTGCCGCACCAGACAGGGGGCGTCCGACGGCTCGAGGTGGAGCAGCTTTTTCTCCCACACCGGCTTCTGGAAATAGTAGGGAGCCTTTGCCCGGGCCGCATCCAGAGCCTGCTGCAAAAGCGCACCGTCCACGGCATCTTTCAGCGTGACCTGATAGCGGCAGTTGACCATGTTTTCGCGGTAATAGTAAACGATACCCTGAAAAACAGAGCGCTGTTCGGCATCCATTCCTTATTCCCCCGCGTGTGCGGCCAGATAGTCGGCCAAATCGCTGACGGTGACGAAGTTGCGCAGCTCCTTTTCGGGGATGCGCAGGCCGAAAGTCTCCTCCAGGTCGGCGACGACGGTCAGGATCTCCATGGACGACAGGTCCAGATCGTCCATCAGGACGCTGTTCTCGTTGACATCCTCGGGGGAAATCTCTGCAACATCTTCCAGAATTGCAAGGATCTGGGACACGATCTCGGTTCTTTCCATAGTTTGAATCTTCCTTTCGTAATTCCATTAAAGGCGGCTGCGGCTCTTTTCCAGTATTCCGCAGCCTGCCCGGTTTATTCTTACTTGCGCAGCAGCTTGCCGGTGCCGGTGCGGGGCAGAGGCTCGGTGCTGAACTCCACGGCGCTCATCCGCTTGTAGAGCGGCAGGGTGCGGTTGGTCTCGGTGATGAAGTCGCGGACGGTCTGCTGGTCGGCCTCGCCGCAGTAGATGACGGCACAGATCTTCTTGCCCTTCTCCCTGACGATGCATTCCTTGACGGCCTCGCACTTGGACAGCAGATTTTCCAGTTCTTCGGGGCTGACGTTCTCACCGTTGTCGAGGATGATGATATTCTTCTTGCGTCCGGTAATGTAATAGAAGCCGTCCTCGTCCACACGGGCCAGGTCTCCGGTGTGGAACCAGCCGTCGGCGTCGAGGACTTCTGCGGTGGCCTCGGGGTCCTTGTAATAGCCCAGCATGACGCAGCCGCCGCGGATGCAGATTTCGCCCGTCTCGTCCAGCTTGTACTCGGCGTGGTCGTCGGGCTTGCCCACGGCGCGGATGTGCTTTTCGTCCTGCTCGTAGTTGATGATGCCGTCGCCGCAGGTCTCGGTCATGCCGTACACCTGAGTGATCATCATGCCCTGCTGTGCCAGCTCGGCCAGCATGGCGCCGTCAAACATGGCAGAGGAGCCGCAGGGGTTCCAGACGCCGTTCAGGCGGGCGCGGCGGCCCCGCTTGACGTCTTTATAGATGGCCTCCATCAGCATGGGAGCCACAGCGATGGCATCGCTGTGCATCAGGCCGAGGTCGCGGTAGAAGTCGCGGATGTCGGCGGAGAGGTTCAGCGCCCAGCCCTTGCAGGCCCAAACGAAGAGGCAGATGAACGTACCCAGATGGAACAGGGGCAGGATGGCGAAGTTGCTCAGGACGTCGTTTTTGTCCTCGGGCATATGCTCGTGCTTATAGTCCAGCATGGCGTCGCCGAATTTGACCTGGCACTCCACAGTGGTAAAAAAGTTGCGCTCCGAGAGCATGACGGCCTTGCTGCGGCCGGTGGTGCCGGAAGTGAACATCAGCACCATCAAATCATCATGGCCCACGCAGTCAACAAGCTCTGCAGGTGCGCTGTCCTTGAAGGCGTCCATCGGGCGGAGTTTATCGCCGTAGGCGGCCTCGATGTTGGGGCGGCAGCCATAGTCGATGCCGTCGTTGACGATGAGGGAAGGCTCGGCAAGGCCCAGCTCATATTCCAGCTCGGGCCAGGTCTTTTTCTGGTTGATGGTCACGACGACGGCCCCGGCGAGGATAGCGCCGAAGCTGTTGACACCGTACTCATAGCAGTTGCGGCTCATAATGCCGACACGCTTACCCTTGATGTCGGGGATATTCTCCTTAAAATAAGTAACGGCCCTGCGGATGTCCTGCACATACTGAGCGTAGGTCTTTTCCACCACAGTCTTGCCATCGGCGGCCACATAGCGGAAAGCCACCCGGTCGGGGTACTGCTTCGCCATGACGTCCGTGATGAGCTCATATACAGTATTTATCATTTTTGTCGCTCCTTGCTGTTTTTCTTTATTGCAGCGAAACGCCGGCATTTGACATATTCTGCCTCAGAGTAATAATACCTGTTTCGGCAGAGAAATGCAACTACGCGGCGTATCCTTTTCACTGTTTCTTCTTACTTGTTACTTGCGCAGCAGCTTACCCAGAGCGTTGCGGGGCAGGGGCTCAACGGTGAACTCCACGGCACTGATGCGCTTATACAGCGGCAGGCTGCGGTTCACCTCGATGACGAAGGCTCTGACCTCTTCCTGCTTATCCTCAGGGCAGTAAATGACGGCACAAATTTTCTGGTCCTTCTCCTTCACGATGCACTCGGTGATGGCCGGGCAGAGGGCCAGCTTCTTTTCCAGCTCTTCGGGGCTGACGTTCTCGCCGCTGGCGAGGATGATGAGGTTCTTCTTGCGGCCGGTGATGTAATAGAAGCCTTCCTCATCCATCCGGGCCAGGTCGCCGGTGTGGAACCAGCCGTCGGCGTCGATGACCTCTTCCGTGGCCTCGGGGTCCTTGTAGTAGCCCAGCATCACGCAGTCGCCCTTGATGCAGATCTCGCCGGTCTCGTCCAGCTTATACTGAACGTGGTCGTCGGGCTTGCCCACGGCACTCATGTGCTTTTCGACCTGCGTAAAGTTCAGGATGCCGTCGCCGAAGGTCTCGGTCATACCGTAGCACTGGTTGACGACGAAGCCGTTCTGGGCCAGCTCCAGCAGCATCTTGGGGTCGAGGGCAGCGGAAGAGCAGCACAGGTCCCACAGGCCGTTCAGACGGCTGACGCGGCCACGCTTCATGTCATTGTAGATGGTCTCCACCAGCATGGGGGCCGAGGCCATAACGTCGCTGTGCATCAGGCCCAGGTCGCGGTAGAAGTCGCGGATGTCGCCGCAGAGGTTCAGAGCCCATCCGGCAGGCGGGTAGGACATAACGCAGACGAAGCAGGCCATGTGGAAGAGGGGCAGCAGGGTCATATGGCTCAGCGGCAGCTTCTGGCCTGCCGGGAGGCGGTTGGTGATCCAGTTCTCTGCCACCTCCGAATAGGTGTACAGGCTGGCGCACATATTCCGCTCCGAGAGCATGACGCCCTTGCTGCGTCCGGTGGTGCCGGAGGTGAACATCAGCATCATCAAATCATCGTGGCCCACGCAGTTGGTCAGCTCACCGGGGGCAGTCTCTTTATAGCAGTCCATGGGGCGGAGCTTCGGGCCGTAGGCGGCTTCCAGCTCGGCGCGGCAGCCGTAGTCGATGCCGTCGTTCAGGATGAGGGCAGGCTCCACGAGGCCCAGCTCATATTCCAGCTCCTCCCAGGTCTTTTTCTGGTTCAGAGTCACGAGAACGCCGCCGGCGAGGATGATGCCGAAGGACGCCACGCAGAATTCATAGCAGTTCCGGCTCAGCAGAACGATGCGCCGGCCCTTGATGTCCGGCACTTCGGCCTTGAGATAGGCCGTCATCCGGCGGATGTCCTGCGCATACTCGCGATACTTCTTCTCCACGACGGTCTTGCCGTCCTCGGCCACATAGCGAATGGCCACATGATCAGGAAACTCCTGCTCCATGCAGCGGGTCACCATGTCGTATACGCCTGCGGGTACTTTGATGTATTCAGCCATCGGTCTTTCTCCTTTTTTGTCAAATTTTCAGCTCAGCACTTTTTTCATTCACCTTCCAGAGGCATTCCGAATCTCTGGCAGTTCGAGGAAAACTTTGGCACGGCTCCTTATGGCAACAGTATACCGCAAGCAGAGCATAAACGCAAGATTTAATTGCACAAATATGCAACTTGAGCTTGCATTCCATTTGTGCAGGCAGATGTAATTCTTTCCTTTTGTTGCGATATGCAAAAAGCTGTGATACACTTTTTTCGTCAGGACGAAACTTCGCCCGGAGGTTGAGTCCTTATCAAATTGACAGCAAGCCCAAAAAGCATTATACTGTTTATATTATTTAGCAAAAAAGCTCCCCGCCGAGCTTCATATTTTTATTTATCGCGCCTAAAACACGGCCTTCCGGGGCCTCCGGGACGAATGGCGCACAAGGAGGACCCTTTTCATGGAAGGCACCAAGCCCCGCACTGTAAGCAGCCTTGGCATGTTCGACCTGCTGAAAGGCATCGGAATGCTGGCCATCGTCTTTGCCCACACGGCAGAGCTTTACCCCCTCGGCACCAACGACGTCACCCCTTTCGCGTTCGCGCTGTTCGCTTACCGCGAATCGCTGATGGCCGCCTTTTTTATTGCCAGCGGCTACGGCTTCCGCAAGCGCTCCATCCACAAATGCATCGAGCAGCAGCTCAAGACCCTGCTCAAGCCTTACCTTTATACTGCACTGACCACCACGGTGCTCCACGCTTTCATTCACCACGCAGCTTTCGGCTCGTGGGATGCTGCCATCTCAGAATCGGCCAAGGTCTTAGGCGGTTTCCTGTTAGGCCTGCCCCACACGGCCACTTACTTCGGGCAGCAGTTTTTCTCCTGCGGACCCATGTGGTACTTAGTGGCTCTGATGCTGGCGTGGGTGCTTCTGGACGTGCTGCTCGAGATCTTCCCCGAGCGGTACATAACCCCCGCAGTCGTCGGCGTCACCCTGCTTGGCTGGGGCGTCACGCTGGTGTGGGAGGCTCCTTTCTGCATCGCACAGGGCATGGTGTCGCTGCCCTACCTTTACATCGGCTATCTGGCTAAGAAGTGCCGCCTTTTCGAAACTCCCCTTTCCGGCAGAGCCAAGGCCGGCCTTATCGCGTCCGCGCTGGGCGTCGTCGCGGGTGTTTTGCTGACCCAGAGCACCGACTGCGTTTCGCTGGGTGAGTGGACGATGGGGCCGCTGAGCATCCTGCTGGATGGCGCAGTGGGCTACGGCATCATCCGGCTCTTTTTGAAATGGCAGCGCCGAGTGGACGGCCCCATCTCCCATGCCATCGAGTGGGTGGGCCGGCGCTCGCTCTTCATCTTCTGCATCCACACTGTGGAGCTGACGGCCATCCCGTGGTATCTGATGGCTGCAAAGTATGCTGACCATCCGGTGCAGGGGATGCTGCTGCAGTTCGTGTTCTCGCTTGTGTCCATCTTCGCCGTCACCGAACTTCTGATGCGCCGCAAAGAGCTTGGCCGGAAGCTTCGGGGCGGAAAGCCTGCGGACAAGCCCCGGCAGCGGAGCAAGACCCGCCGCTATGCGGCAAAACACTGAAATTCCTGCGCTTTGGTATCCAGCCATTTTGAGGGTAGACTATAGTTACTTTTGATGCATGGGCTTGCAGCGCGGGTTGTACGCCTTGCGATAAATTGGAGGAGGCCCCGGTAATGATGAACGAAACTCCTGAAGCGGCTCTGCGCAGCCGCATTGCGGACCTTGAACAACAGCTCAAACTTGCAGACGAAGGCACTTCGCGGCTGGCCCAGCGCTGCCTTGAGCTGGAAAAGCAGCTGCAGACCTTCTATGCTGCCCACCCCCAGAGAGAGAGGCAGACCGACTCGCCTGCTCTGGTGCAGCCGCTGCTTTACTATGATGCCGGGTTCGGCTTTTCCCAGAAAGACACCGTCAAGGCCCCGGACTACGAATACGACGAGCTGAACGGCATGGTGACAGCGACCTTCGAGCTGCCGGAGGCCGCGTTCAATCTCCGTCTCGACCCCGGTGAGCTGCCCTGCTGCATCACTGATTTCGTCTTCTCGGATGACCGCATCCTCTGCCGCCCGGTGAACGGTGTGCCGCTCCACGGCGACGGCATCCTGTTCCTCAACAACGACCCGAATTTCATGCTGGAAGGTCTGAACCGTTTCCCCGCCGGGATGAAGCTGGGCGTGAGCTACTGCTACTTCCCGCTGGAGCCGCTGGCTGACGACCCGTTGTTCGCCGCCGTTCTCGAAGGCGTACAGTATTTCCAGAAGACCCGCGTCTGCGAGCAGAAGCACCTCGACCAGCTGGAAAAGACTACGGCTGACCAGAAGCAGACCATCGAGGCCCTGCAGAAGAATCTCTCCGAGCTGCATCAGGTCAACGCCGAGCTGAGCGCCCGGAGCAAAGCCTACGAGAGCTCGCTGGAAAACATCCTCTCTTCCAGCAGCTGGAAACTCACGCTGCCCCTGCGCCGCCTGCTGGGGCTGTTCCATCGCAGCCATTGAGCCTGCCTGCGGAGAGGAGGATACGATGTACAGCAGTTATACCACTCTGCAGCGGGCTCAGCTCGCCAAACAGGAATATCTCGACACCCAGGAAGTTTTTCTCGGCATCTATGCGCCGGGGCGGAACGCCGCCCTGAAAGCTTCCCTGCAGAACCAGCTCCACCGCAAATTTTTATTGACGGACAGCCTCCGCCCCGAAGCCCTCGGCAGCGCCGCCGGTGTGCTTCTGGTCAGGGAAGACCTTTTCCTGATGTCCACGGCCCTTTCCTGCTTTGCGGACGCACTGCGCAGCGGCGCAGACTACGTCACCAGCGACGCCGTCTTCGGCTACTCAGGCGTCACCACCCTCTACCACAGTCAGGGCTTTGCAGCCTGCCCGGGCTGCGCCCTCGTCTCCCGGGAACTGCTGCGCCGCTGTCAGGCGGAAGCCCGCGACTCGGAAAATCCCGTCGAACTGCTGACGCTGGCGGCGAAGCTCAGCCGCAGCCACGTCTGCCTCCCACTGGCGCTGGCCCACTATGAGCGGGACATCTGCGCCGAAGACGTCTGGTCTGTAAAGGGGAAGCGCGTCTTTATCATGAGCCACCTGCTGGACATGACCGGTGCGCCCATCGTGCTGGTGAGCGCCGTGCCGGTGCTGCGCAGCATGGGCTACGAAGTGGTCGTCCTCGGCCCTGAGGACGGCGGCTCCATGCCGCTTTTCCTCGAGGCGGGAGCTACCGTCATCACACGTAAGGGCTGTGTTCAGTCTCCCCTGCTCTGGGGGCTGGCCCTTTGCGCCGACCTCGTTCTGGCCAACACCGTCGTGGAGGCCCGGGCCGTCCGCGCCCTGAGCGGTGCGCGGGTGCCGGTGCTCTGGTGGCTCCACGATGCCTTTGCAGGCTACCCCCACATCGCCCACCAGATCCCCAGAGAGCTGGGCGAAAATATCCGGCTCTACTCCGTCGGCAGCCACGCCGCCAACGCCATGCACTCAGTGCGGCCGGAGTTCAACATCCGGCCCCTCATCTACGGCCTGCCGGACTACGCCGCCGAGAAGTTCTCCCACTACGATTTGAGCTATGCGGGCGGGCGGCCTCTGTTCGCCACCGTGGGTTCCTTCGAGAACCGGAAAGGCCAGGACATCTTCTGCAAAGCCATCCGGCTGCTGCCGCCTGAGACCATGAAGAAGGCATCCTTCCTCTTCGTGGGCAAGGCCGCAGAGGCTGAGATGATGGACGCCGTGCGGAGCCTGACCGCTGACTGCCCCGACAACGTCTTTTACGTCAAGCGGCTCACCCGCGACGAGATCAAGAGCCTGATGGCCCAGTGTACCTGCCTCGTCTGCGCCTCCCGCGACGACCCCATGCCTACTTTCGTCACTGAGGGCCTCATCTTCGGCAAGCCCGCCATCGTGTCGGAGCACACCGGCACCGCCGGGCTCATCACCGAGGGCGTGGACGGTTTCGTCTACGAGGACGACGACCCCGAAAAGCTGGCCGAGCGGCTGGCCTGGGCCATCGAGCACCCGGAAAAGCTGGCTGCCATGCGCCCCGCCTGCCGTGAGCTTTACGAGAGCCATTACTCCAAGCAGGCGTTTTCCGACAGTTTACAACAGGCTGTAAAGGAGCTCACCGGCGAGTAAGCTCCCCGTTCTTTATCATTCTGCCGAAACTGAGGCAAAAAATTTGGCAGTTGTTCACAAACACACCTCCGGACTGTGATATACTCTCCTAAGAGTTTATCCCAGTCCGTTTTTTGTTGAAATTTGAAAGGAGTCCCCGCATGAGTTCGTCCGCCTCCCCCGCCCCTTCGCGCCGAAAGACCCTGCTCTCGCTGGGCGTTCTGGCTCTGCTGACCGGCATCGTGGTGTTCATCTTCCGGGAGCACTGGGCCGAGATCTCCGAGGCGCTGAGCCGGCTCACCCTCGGACAGGGGCTGCTGGCGCTGGCCGTGGGCCTGAGCTACCCGCTTCTCGAGGGCGTATCCAGCTGGCTCATCGTCCGCAGCCGCCTGCCCTATTTCCCGCTGCGGCAGGGTATCGACAATGCATGGATGGGGACCTTCGGCAATGTGGTGGGCCTCGGCGCAGGGTCGGTGCCATTTCAGACGTGGTATCTCCACCGGCGCGGGCTGGACGTTGGCCCCGGCGTGGGGCTGATGACCCTGCAATACGTCTTCCACAAGACAGCCGTCCTGCTTTACGCCACCGTGTTGCTTCTGGCAGGCCGCCCCTGGATAGCGGCCCACTCCGACGGTGTGCTGCGGTATCTGCCCGGGGCCTACGCTGTCGTGGCGGGCGTCATCGTGGGGCTCATCGCCCTCTGCGCCCTGCCGGTGGTGCAGCGTCTGGCCCGCTGGCTGCTGCATTTTCTGCCCGACACGGGCCGCTGGGCCGAGCGCCGGGAAAGCTGGCTGGAGCAGCTGGACACCCTGAGCACCGAGAGCCGCCATCTGCTGGCAGACAAGCCCCGCTGTGCCGCCATTCTGGGCGTGCATCTCGTAAAGCTGTTCCTGCTCTTCTGCCTGCCGTGGATGGGGCTGCGGTTCATGGGGCTGGACACCGGACTCACCTTCTGGCAGGTGCAGCTCCTGACGTCGCTGACCCTCTTTGTCTCCAACGCCCTGCCCAACGTGGCGGGCATGGGTTCGGTGGAGACGGCCTTCCTGCTGGTGTACAGCAGCTTCCTCCCCAATGCTTCGTCCATGAGCCTGCTGATGTTCTACCGGCTGGCCAGCTATTACGCCGTCTTTGCGGCAAGCGCCGTCGGCTTTGCGCTGGCGCAGCGGCGGCTGAACCGCGGATGACTTTGTGAATGTCGTCATCACCCGCGATGTCGAGGCCGACAAGCAGGGCGACATGACCTATGTTCTCGAGTTCACCACCGAGGACGGCAGCACCCAGAGCTTCGAGACCCTGCACTACGAGACCACTCCCATCTTTCTGAAGAGCGTGGACGCAGCTGCTGGCGCTACCCCCATCGCATTCGCTGCTCCTGAGCAGTAAAAATCAGCTCATAACGAAGAAAACGGCAGGTTCATTGAACCTGCCGTTTTCTTATTCTATCAAATTCAGCCCTTCATGGGGACAAAGCCCACGAGGTCCTTCACCACCTCGCCGCCGATGATGAGGCCCACGACCGACGGGACAAAGGCGTTCGAGCCGGGAACAGAGCGGCGGATGGTACACTTGCGCTGGGTACCCGGAGGGCAGATGCAGTGGTGTTTGCAGCTGATGGAGTCATCCTCGATGGGAGTCATGACAGGCTCCCTGGAGTAAACGACTTTCAGGTGCTTGATGCGGCGCTTGCGGCACTCGGTGCGCATGACCTTGGCCAGCGGGCAGACGGAAGTCTTATAAATATCCGTGACCTCGAAGCGGGTAGGGTCCATCTTGTTGCCTGCACCCATGGAGCAGATGATGGGGACGCCAGCCTCCTTGCACTTCATGACCAGCGCAATTTTACCGGTGACAGTGTCGATGGCGTCCACCACGTAGTCGAACTGGCTGAAATCGAAGCTGTCCTGCGTCTCAGGGCCAAAGAAGGTCTTGTAGGTGGTGACCTTGATGTTAGGGTCGATGTCGTGGACGCGCTCTTCGGCCACATCCACCTTGAACCTGCCCACCGTCTTGTGGGTGGCGATGATCTGGCGGTTCAGGTTGGTGAGGCAGACTTTGTCGTCGTCGATCAGGTCGAGAGCCCCCACGCCGCTGCGGGCCAGCGCCTCGACGGTGTAGCCGCCCACGCCGCCCACGCCGAACACGGCTACGCGGGAATCGTGCAGTTTGGTCATTGCTTCCGCGCCCAGCAGCAGCTGGGTGCGGGAATACTGGTCTTGCATATCATTTCTCCTTTAGGTTCTGCTTTTTACATTCACGGGCTTGCCCTTATCCCTTCGCCACCTGTGTAATGGTGCCGCCTCCGAGGACGACATCGCCCTGATACAGCACGACGGCCTGCCCCGGGGTGGGGGCGCGCTGAGGCTGGTCAAATTCCAGACGGAAGCTGTCCGGCCCTGCCGGGTAGACGGTGGCAGGCTGTTCGGTCTGATGATAACGGGTGCGGGCCGTCACCCGCAGGGGGCCTTTCAGCTCCGGGATGGCGATCCAGTTCACTTCGTTCGCATAGACGATGGTATCGAACAGCTCCGACTCCGGGCCGACCGTGACGGTGTTGGCCTGCATATCCTTGGCGCAGACGTAGACCGGTGCGCCCATGGCGAGGCCCAGGCCCTTCCGCTGGCCGATGGTGTACCGCACAGCGCCGCTGTGGGTGCCTACCTTTTTGCCGCCGACGTCGAGGAAATCGCCCGCCGGGTAGTGCTTGCCGGTGAAATCCTCCATAAAGCGGGCGTAGTCGCCGTCCGGCACGAAGCAGATGTCCTGACTGTCATGCTTGCGGGCGTTCACGAAGTGCTGCTGCTCGGCGATGGCGCGCACTTCGCTCTTGTGCAGACCACCCAGCGGCAGGCGGACATGAGCCAGCTGCTCCTGCGTGAGGTTGTAGAGCACATAGCTCTGGTCTTTGTTCTCGTCCAGACCCTTTTTGAGCAGCCAACGGCCCGTGGCCTCGTCCTGCTCCACCCGGGCATAATGGCCCGTGACCACATGATCCAGTCCGTGCGCTTCTGCCCAGCGAAGCAGGTGATCGAACTTCATATATCTGTTGCAGTCGATGCAGGGATTGGGCGTACCGCCGGCCTCGTAGACCCGGATGAATTTGTCGATGATCTTTTCCTGAAAGTCTGCCGTAAAATCCAGCACCTCGTAGGGAATATCCATCGCATAGGCCACCTCGGCGGCGTCCTCAATGTCCCGCTCCGAGCAGCAGGTGTGCAGACCCTCGGTGTTCACGGCCTCGTTACGGGTGAGGCGCATGGTGACGCCGGTGCAGTCGAAACCGTCCCTCTGCATGAGCCATGCCGCCACCGAGCTGTCCACACCGCCGCTCATGGCGATGAGCGCCCCGGGGCGGCGGGAAGTGTTCTGTGTTTCTGTCATTCTGTTCCTCTTCTGTTATAACATACTAAAGCAGTAGTATAATACTACCGCAGCTTTTTTCTCTTGTCAAGACGCAGAAAATTTGGCCGCAAAGGCCAGAAGTTCCGCTTTTTTGTTGGGCAGCCGCCCGGTGATGACCTCTTCCAGCAGCACTTCCAGTGCGCGGCGCAGGCCCGGCCCGGGCGCGACGCCCGCCGCCATCAGATCGCGGCCATTCACGGCCAGCTGGGAGACGCGGCAGCAGGCGCTTTGGGCGGTCAGCGTCCCGGCCTCTTTTTGCAGGGCGGTAAATTCATCTTTTCTTTCCGGTTGAAAAGCGCTCCAAAGGGCAGTCAGCTGCTGCACGGTGTGGAGGTCGTATTTGCCAAGAAGTCGTTTGGCTTGAAGCGACAGCGCAGGAGTGCGGGGAGCTTTCTCCTTCACAAGTGTTGATACTCCATCTATCACAGCATTGGAGCATTTCAAGCGTTTCAGCGCCTTTCGCGTTCCATCCTCCCCCAGCGGCAGAAGCAGCGCCGCCCAACGGGTGGTCACTTCCTCTGCTCCTGCCGGAAGGGCATCTATGATCTCACGGGCTTCCGACAGATCGTCGAGCGGCAGTTCCGGCAGGACGAAGGCCAGCACTTCCGCCTCCAGATACGCCCCCGGCTTCGGAGCAGACAGAAGCTTGTTCAGCTCTTCTTCGATGCGCTCCACCGACACGCAGTCGAGGTGGGCGGCCAGCTGCTTCGCCGCCGCTTCGGTGGCCTCGTCGATCACAAAACCGAACCGGGCCGCAAAGCGGTAGAGACGCAGGATGCGCAGAGCGTCTTCTTCAAAGCGGCGCAGCGGCTCACCGACGGCCCGCACCACGCCCCGGGCCAGATCTTCCTGCCCGCCAAAGGGGTCGCACAAACCCTCTTCGGCGCTGTAGGCCATGGCGTTGATGGTGAAGTCCCGCCGGGCCAGGTCCTCCCGGACGTCGGGTACAAAGGCCACGCTGTCGGGGTGGCGGCCATCGGAATAACTGCCCTCGGTGCGGAAGGTGGTGATCTCGTAGAGCCTGCCGTTCCGCTTCACAGTCACGGTACCATGCTGCAATCCGGTGGGGATGCACTGCTTTTCTCCGAACAGCTCCATCACCTGCTCCGGGCGGGCGGCGGTGCAGAGGTCCCAGTCGTGGGGCGCAAGGCCCAGCAGACTGTCCCGGACACAGCCGCCCACGGCGTAGGCCGCAAAACCTGCCCGGTGCAGCGCGTCCAGCAGGGCGGAGGCACCGGGTTCCAGAACGATGTTCATTCTTCGGCCTCCTCATATTGCAGGGTGATGCTCTTGCCGTCATAGCCGCACTCTGCCGCCGGGAAGAGGCTCTGCGCCTGAGCCAGCTCTTCTTCCGGGTCGGTGATCATGGGCGAATAGTGGACGAGCCAGAGCCGCTTCGCGCCCGCTTTGGCGGCGAGGGCTGCGCTCTGCCCGAAGGTGCTGTGGCCGTACTGTTTGGCCTGCGCGGCCTGCTCCGGCAGAGCATAGGTGGAATCGCAGAGCAGAAGGTCAGCACCCGCTGCGGCCTTTTCCAATGCCGGACAGGGGGCGGTGTCGCCCGAGAAGACAAAGCTCAGCCCCTGCCGGGCCGGGCCGAGGACGGCTTCCGGCTGGATGACACGTCCACCGTCCAGCGTGATACTCTCGCCGTGCTGGAGCGTCTTCCACTGCTTTACCGGTACGCCCAATGCCCGCGCCTGTTCGGGTGAGAACCGTCCGGCCCGGGGCAGATCGAGTCGGTAGCCCTGACTGACGACACGGTGGCGGGTCGGCACCGGCGTGAGTTTCGCGCTCTGGGGCCAGCCGCCGAATTTTTCGCAGAGCGCCGCCGGGGCGTCCAGCACCTCAGCATAAACCGGGTACGGCAGAGGCCCCGTCAGCACCCGCAGTGCCGCCCAGACTTCGCCGAGCCCCTTCGGCCCGTACAGCGCCAGCGGGCGGGTGCGGCCCTGACAGCCCAGCGTCTGCAGCAGCCCCGGCAGGCCGAAGATGTGGTCGCCGTGGTAATGGGTCAGGCAGACGGCGTCCATCTTCATCAGGTTGACTCCGGCCCGGCGGGCGGCAGTCTGGGTCCCCTCGCCGCAGTCGAACAGGAGGCTGTGTCCTCCGCATTCGGCCACCGCCGCCGTGAGGGCGCGGTCGGGCAGGGGCATGGTGGCCGCTGTACCCAGCAGTGTAATGGTCAGCATAAAGTTTCTCCGTATCACAAAAAATCTCGATGGCTATAGTGTACCACACTCTTCGGCCCGGCACAATCGCACAGCCGCACCCTGACAGGCATAAGATGGCCCAAACCACAAAAGGAGGGGTCTTGTATGCGGCGTCAGCGGCCCGGGCATCGCATTTTGTCGTTCCACCACCGGGGGCTGCTGCTTCTGGTGGCGGCAGTGGCGGTGATGCTCTTTTTTCTCTACGGCTGCATGGCAGGGGCGGTGTACAGCCCCCGAGGGCGGCTGGTGTTCATCCCTCTCGCACAGGTTTCAGGTAGTAGTACGACTTCGCTTTTTTCCGCTCAAAATTTTTTCAAAAATGGTATTGACTTCACTTTCGTGAGGTGATAAAATCCCACCAAACCAGTGAGAAAGCATAAGTACCACCGCAAAACCCACCAGTACAGAGAGCACCGGGGCAGCTGAGACCGGGCAGTGTGGGCGCGGATGAGAATGGGCTTTTGAGGGCAAACCGAACTGCATTTTATGCGCAGTAGGGGCGACGGAGAGCGTCTCCGTGAACAAAGCCGGTATGTGTTGGCATATCACGAGTGGGCAGGGTCATTCCTGTCAAGATTGGGTGGCACCGCAGGAGCATTTTATCCGCTCTTGTCCCAATTCACGCAATGTGTTTTGGGACAGGAGCGGTTTTTATTTTTCCCTCTTGTCCCGCAAGCAAGGGCCGGCATGTGCATCCGGCCCGGAAAGGACAAGCCTTATGAAGACCGAAGCGAACATCCCGTACAAGTTTTATCTGGAAGAATCGGAGCTGCCCACCGCATGGTACAATGTGCGGGCCGATATGAAAAACAAGCCCGCTCCCCTGCTGAACCCCGGCACCCTCAAGCCCATGACGGCCAGGGAGCTGGACGGCGTTTTCTGCGATGAGCTGGTACAGCAGGAGCTGGACGACACCACGGCCTACATCCCCATCCCGGACGAGATCCGGGAATACTACCGGATGTACCGTCCGAGTCCTCTGTGCCGCGCCTACCGGCTGGAGGAGGCCCTCGGCACCCCGGCGAAGATCTACTATAAATTCGAAGGCAACAACACCAGCGGCAGCCACAAGCTGAACAGCGCCATCGCGCAGGCTTACTACGCCAAGAAACAGGGCCTCAAGGGCGTGACCACCGAAACGGGCGCGGGCCAGTGGGGTACCGCCCTCTCCATGGCCTGCAGCTACTTCGGGCTGGACTGCAAGGTCTACATGGTCAAGGTGAGCTATGAGCAGAAACCCTTCCGCCGCGAGGTCATGCGCACCTACGGCGCATCGGTCACTCCCAGCCCCAGCATGACCACCAACGTGGGCCGCAAGATCCTGGCCGAGCACCCCGACACCACCGGCAGTCTCGGCTGTGCCATCAGCGAGGCCGTGGAAGTCGCCACTTCTACTCCCGGCTACCGCTATGTGCTGGGCAGTGTGCTGAATCAGGTACTGCTCCACCAGAGCGTCATCGGCCTCGAGACCAAGACCGCCCTCGACAAGCTGGGCATCAAGCCCGACATCATCATCGGCTGCGCCGGCGGCGGCAGCAACCTCGGCGGCCTCATCAGCCCCTTCATGGGCGAGAAGCTGCGGGGCGAGGCCGACTACCGCTTCATCGCCGTCGAGCCGGCCAGCTGTCCCAGCTTCACCCGCGGCAAGTTTGTCTACGACTTCTGTGACACCGGCATGGTCTGCCCGCTGGCCCAAGATGTACACCCTCGGCTCCGGCTTCATCCCCAGCCCCAACCACGCGGGCGGCCTGCGCTACCACGGCATGAGCAGCATCCTCAGCCAGCTCTACCACGACGGCCTGATGGAGGCCACCAGCGTGGAGCAGACCAGCGTCTTTGAGGCAGCAGAGCAGTTTGCCCGCATCGAGGGCATCCTGCCCGCCCCGGAGAGCAGCCACGCCATCCGCGTCGCCATCGACGAAGCTCTCAAGTGCAAGGAGACGGGCGAGGCAAAAACTATCGTCTTCGGCCTCACCGGCACCGGCTACTTCGACATGGTGGCCTACGAGAAGTTCCACGACGGCAAGATGACCGACTACATCCCCACCGATGCCGACCTGCAGAAGGGCTTTGACGGCATCCCCCACTTCCCCGGCAACGAATAATTCCTGAAACATCCTCTCCCCTTACACCCCCGCGCGGCGCAAGCTGTGCGGGGGTGGTTTTATATAAAACGGAATGACCGCCTGCACACTGAGCCAGACGGTCATTCCGCAAACAGCAAGCCAGCCGCCCTGCAAGGTAACAGGGCGGCTGGCTGCTTCTATTATGCAATTCAGGAGAATGGAGGAGAGAATAGCGTTTTTATGCTTCCGGGGGACGGAAGTGCCGGAGAATCACTCGCCGCGGACGGCTGCGAAGCCAGCCTCGAGGTCGGCGATGATGTCGTCGATGTGCTCGGTGCCGATGGACAGGCGGATGGTGTTCTGGTAGATCTGCTGCTCGGCCAGCTCCTCATCGGTCAGCTGGCTGTGAGTGGTGGAAGCCGGATGGATGACCAGACTCTTGACGTCGGCCACATTTGCCAGCAGAGAGAAGACCTTCAGGTTGTCGATGAACTTGAATGCTTCCTCACGGCCGCCCTTGATGTTGAAGGTGAAGATGGAAGCGCCGCCGTTGGGGAAGTACTTCTCATACAGGGCGTGGTCGGGGTGATCCGGCAGAGAGGGATGGTTGACCTTCTCGACCTGGGGATGGTTGGCCAGGAACTCGACGACCTTCTTGGTGTTCTCCACATGGCGCTCAATGCGCAGGCTCAGGGTCTCGGTACCCTGCAGCAGCAGGAAGGCGTTGAACGGAGAGATGGTAGCGCCGGTATCACGCAGCAGGATGGCGCGGATGTAGGTGACGAAAGCGGCGGGGCCGGCTGCGTCAGCGAAGGACACGCCGTGGTAGCTGGGGTTGGGGGCGGCGATGTTGCTGTATTTGCCGCTGGCCTTCCAGTCGAACTTGCCGCTATCCACGATGATGCCGCCCAGCGTGGTGCCGTGGCCGCCGATGAACTTGGTAGCGGAGTGGACGACGATGTCAGCGCCATGCTCGATGGGACGGATCAGGTACGGGGTGCCGAAGGTGTTATCAATAACCAGCGGCAGGCCATGCTTGTGAGCGATGGCTGCGATGGCATCAATATCAGGAATATCACTGTTGGGGTTGCCCAGAGTCTCGAGGTAGACAGCCTTGGTGTTGGGCTGGATAGCGTTCTCGACCTCTTCCAGATCGTGAGCGTCCACAAAGGTGGTGGTGACGCCGAACTGGGTCAGGGTGTGCTCCAGCAGATTGTAACTACCGCCGTAGATGGTCTTCTGAGCTACGATGTGGTCACCGGCCTGAGCCAGTGCCTCGATGGTGTAGGTGATGGCAGCTGCACCGGAAGCAGTAGCCAGAGCAGCCACGCCGCCTTCCAGAGCGGCAATGCGCTTCTCGAACACATCCTGGGTGGAGTTGGTCAGACGGCCATAGATGTTGCCTGCGTCGGCCAGACCAAAGCGGTCAGCGGCGTGCTGGCTGTTGCGGAAGACATAGGAAGTGGTCTGGTAGATAGGCACAGCACGGGAATCGGTAGCGGGATCGGCCTGCTCCTGGCCAACGTGAAGCTGCAGGGTCTCAAATTTATAGTTAGACATAGTATTTTTCCTCTCCATCTGTACTTAAAGTATTATTTTTACTCATAAAAATGCCCGGCAGCGTGGGGAGTTTCACCTTTCGTCTGCCGGGCAAAGAAATCGTTCTCAGCTCAGAGCCTTTTGTCTGTCTCGGGCGTCACATTCGCTCGCACATTCGCGGCATAGAGGGCACCGTACAGCTATGGCTCAGAGTTTGTTTCTCGGCCCGGGCGCTGTACATTCGCCCACAGCGGAAGTTGGCGTGCAGAAGACTTTTCCAAATCAGCGTCATTTGAGTACCCTCCTTTCCGAAATTCCCACTTACCTACAAGGCGTGTGGTTTTGTTGTCTGCATTATATTCCCTCATACCCATATTGTCAATAGGTTTAATCGAATTTCTTCCAAAAAAGTTTTTAAGAGTCATTCTTTTGAGAAAAATGCAAAAAGATTGCATTTTGGTCTTGCATTTCACGCAGAATCCGTGTATACTCTTCCCTGCGCCTAAATTGCAATCTGGTTGCAATTTAGGCAACTAAAGCACTCCGACGCTTCACCGTCCATTTTCGGCAAATCCGTAAATAGACGAAGCCTCCCCGCACGTAGTTGGTAACACCAGCTGCGAAGCAGCAAATCGGAGAAGTGAGAAAAATGCGTTTAGCGAAGCGGCTAGCATTTTTCCACTTCGACTTCTCCTTCGGGGTCTGAAAGGGGCGAGCAGCCCCTTTCTCGTGCCTCCCGCGCTTCGAAAGTAGCGGGTGCTTTTCTGGTTCTCTTTTGGCACGCAAAAGAGAACATTCCGTGGTATAATAGAGCCATCCTTTTAGAAAGGGGGCTTCCCCATGCGTTTTCTCCACCTCTCCGACCTGCACCTGGGCAAACGGGTCTGCGAGTTCTCCATGCTGGACGACCAGCGCTATATTTTGGAGCAGATCTTATCCCTGCTCGATTCCCACCCCGTGGATGCCGTGCTGCTGGCCGGTGACCTGTACGACAAACCCGTGCCGCCTGCCGAGGCGGTCCGCCTGCTGGACTGGTTCCTCACCGAGCTTTCCCACCGGGAGCTGCCGGTGTTCGCCATCTCGGGCAACCACGATTCCGCCGACCGGGTGGCCTTTGGCTCTGCCCTGCTGGCCGAAAGCAGGGTCTACGTCTCACCGGTGTTTTCCGGCCCGCCGGAGCCCATCACCCTCACCGACGCACACGGCCCGGTCGATCTGTACTTACTGCCCTTTTTGAAGCCCGCCATGGTGCGGCACGTCTGGCCGGACGCGCCCATTGAGAGCTACAACGATGCCCTTGCCTGTGTGCTGGATCACTGTTCGCCTGACCCGGCCCGCCGCAGTGTGCTGGTGGCACACCAGTTCGTGGCAGGAGCTGCCTCCTGCGAGAGCGAGGAGCCCAGCGTGGGCGGCATCGACTGGGTGGATGCCGCCCTGTTCGACAAGTTCGACTATGTGGCGCTGGGGCATCTGCACAGCCCCCAGAAGGTGGGCCGGGACACCCTGCGCTACTGCGGAACGCCGCTGAAGTATTCCTTCTCGGAGGCCAGCCAGCACAAGAGCGTGACCTTTGTGGAGCTGGGCGAAAAGGGCAGCGTGACCATTGCCGCCGAACCGCTGGTGCCCCGGCACGATCTGCGGGAGCTGCGCGGCAGCTATATGGAGCTGACCGACCGCCGCAATTACGAGGGCACTGCCGTGGACGACTATCTGCACATCACCCTGACCGATGAGCAGGACATCCCCGAGGCACTGGCCCGCCTGCGGGTCATCTACCCCAACCTGATGCGGCTGGATTACGACAACCGCCGCACCCAGACCCGGCAGGAGCTGGATGCCCCTGCAAAGGCCGAACAGAAAACACCGCTGGAGCACTTTGCAGATTTTTACCAGCTGCAGAACAACCAACCCCTGACCCATGAGCAGGCGGCATTCTGCCAGCAGCTCATTGAAACCATCTGGAAGGAGGAGGACGCATGAGACCGCTCAAGCTGACCCTCTCGGCCTTTGGCCCCTATGCAGGCACCACCACCCTGCCGCTGGAGCAATTGGGCAGAGGCGGGCTCTACCTTGTCACCGGTGACACCGGCGCGGGCAAGACCACCCTGTTCGATGCCATCACCTACGCCCTGTATGATCATTCCAGCGGCGGCGTGCGGGATGGGGCCATGCTCCGCAGCAAATATGCAGACCCCGGCACCCCCACCTTTGTGGAGCTGGAATTTGAGGTGCGGGGGCAGCGGTACACCGTCCGGCGCAACCCGGAGTATCTGCGCCCCAAGGCCCGGGGCGAGGGATTCACCACTGAAAAGGCGGATGCCGCCCTGACCTATGCCGATGGCCGCCCGCCTGTGACCAAAGCCAAGGAGGTAACTGCCGCTGTCATTGACATCATCGGGCTGGACTACAACCAGTTTTCCCAGATCGCTATGATCGCGCAGGGGCAGTTCACCCGCCTGCTCAACGCCACCACTGAGGAGCGGAGCAAGATCTTCCGGAAGCTGTTCCGCACCCAGCGCTATCAGAAACTGCAGGAAGCACTGGCTGAGGAAAACTCTGCCCTCACAGCCCGACGCGCCGCCCTGAATGCAAAGCTGGACGCAGTGCTTGCGGGCATCTCGTATGATGCCGCAGACCCGGAGGCCGAAGCACTGGAGACACTTTCGGCGCAGATGCCGCCGGATGCAGTGACCACCCTGCTGGAGGGGCTGACCGCCCGGCAGGAAGCCGCCGCCGCACAGGCCGCAGACGCGCTGGCTGCGCTGGACAGGCAATTGAGCACGTTACAGACCACGCTGGGCGCGGCAGAGCAGGCAGAGCGCCAGCGGCAGGAGGTTGCCGGAGAGCTGGCCAAGGCCCGTAGCACCGCCCAGCTGGAATCCGCCAGGGCCAACACCCGGCGCAAAACGCTGGAAGCATTGAATGCGGCACTCACGGCCTCTGAAGCAGAGCTTGCCGCTCTGGCCGATGCCGACACCCGCCGGGTAGAGTTGGAGGCAGAAGCAGCCCGTCTTGCCCAGCGGGAAACCGCGCTGAACGAGCTGGCCCGGAGCCTGACAGAGTGTCAGCACCGGAACACCGCCGCACGCACCGCGCAGGAGGCCTACCGGCAGGCGGCGGGCAGGCAGACCGAAGCCCATTCCACCCGGGACATGCTGGAGCGTGCCTTTCTGGATGCGCAGGCGGGTCTGCTGGCTCAGACGCTGGAAGAGGGTGTCGCCTGCCCTGTCTGCGGCAGCACCCACCACCCGGCCAAAGCCCGCCTGCCCCGCACCGCTCCCACCGAAGTGCAGGTGAACCAAGCCAAGCAGGCCGCCGCCCAGGCTGACAGTGCCGCACAGGAGGCCAGTGCCGCCGCGCGGGAAGCACTGACGCGGGAGCAGGAGGGCCGCGCCCAGCTGCGGAAGGATGCCGAAGCGCTCCTGCCCGAACGGTTCACTTCGCCCGAGGGGCCGGTGCCCCTGACCGTGAGCCTGCTCAAGACTGCGCTGGCCGAGGAGAACGATGCTCTGCACACTGTGCAGGCTGACCTGAAGCAGCGCCAGACCAAAAACCATACCGACTGCCGCCGCAAAAAAGAGCTGGAAGCCCAGCGCAAAGCACAGGCAGAACAGCGCACCGCTCTGGAAGCGCAGGTGACGGCAGCCCAGCAGGCTGCTGCCGCCGCCCAGGCTGCGGTGCAGACACTGGAAGCCCGGCAGGCTGCGGAGCAGACCGCGCAGCCTCAGAACATCCCGGCGTTCAAGGCAGAGCAGAACGAGCTGCTGGCCCGGCGCAAAGCCCTTGCCGCACAGGAGAAAGACCTGAACGCCCGGCTGCTCCCCAACCGGAGGGCGCTGGCCGATCACCGGAAGTTTTCCGACCAGCGGGACACGCTGGATGCCCGTTGGCAGTGGGTAAACGCACTGGCCTCCACGGCAGGCGGCACCTTGAGCAGCAAGCAGAAGATCCGGCTGGAGGCCTACATCCAGATGAACTACCTCGACCGCATCCTTGTCCACGCCAACACCCGCCTGATGCAGATGACGGCGGGCCAGTACGAGCTGGAGCGCATCGGTGCCGAGAAC